>OGKL01000034.1_pt1 | contig 44032 bp, 57 predicted proteins | sample 1572471 | NCBI WGS metagenome assembly OGKL01 (sample SAMEA2582156, study PRJEB24529) | metagenome | biome: Human gut stool | place: China | collected 2011
CACATTTTTGTTATGTAGAAATCAAAGATGTCTTCTATAATAATGATGGGGTTTTAGATAAAAATATGTTTCTGTCTGATAATGTACACCCATCAATAGAAGGGCATAAGAGGATTTACAATCTTATTAGGGCAAGATGTTCGTTTTTGAAAACAATTTAGCTAGAACTTTAAGTCGCTGAGTTTAGAAACTTTAAAAAAATAGATATATGAAGAAGAATAAGAAGCAATTACATGAAGCATTGGCAGTGCTTCTTACCAAACTTTCATCGGCAAGGGAGAATCCCTTGCTGATGGATAACTACGTTACAAAAGCCTTGCGCACGGTTCTTTTGGAGTTCAAGGAATCGGGCGAGCTTTATGCCGCCTACAAGGAGCAGATACATTCCACCATGGAAAGTGATAATCCTTGGATAGGCATGTTGATGAAATCGATTGGCGGTGATACCTCCATCAAGGAGAGTATGACAGATGAAGCCATTGAAGGCATGGTAGACTCAATGTTGGGAGAATAAACTATGAAGGATTGGACAGGAAATAGAAAGAGTATGTTCGTGACTTTGGGAGCATCCAACCACACGGACAAGCAACGTGAGAGTAATGACTTTTACGCTACTGACCCTATAGCCATTGATAAACTGGTGACAGTTATACAACTTCCTCGTAAGATTTGGGAGTGTGCTTGTGGTACAGGGTGCTTATCTGACCGACTGATGGACTTCGGGCATGAAGTAATCTCCACCGACCTTGTGGACAGAGGCTATGGGAAGGTAAGAGATTTCTTGGAAACTACCGAACTGCCGAACGATTGTACTTGCATCCTCACCAATCCGCCATACAAGTATGCCCTGGATTTCATTAAGCACAGCTTGGAGCTTCTTCCTGATGATGGACTTTGCATCATGTTCTTGAAGACTACCTTTCTAGAAGAACAAAAGAGGTATGATGAGCTATTTAGCAAGCATCCTCCTCAGTATGTGCTGCAATTCTCACGAAGAGTGCTTTGCGCCAAGAATGGAGAGTTTCAGAGAATGAAGGACGGAGGAGGTAGCGCAGTAAGCTATGCTTGGTTTGTTTGGAAGAAAGGTTATCATGGTGATACAGTCATCAAGTGGATATAATATAATAAGGTGTAACTCTTGATGGGGCTACACCTTATTTTATATATGATGTATTTGTGATTGTTGCTTACAGATTGTTATATTAGCAAAGTTTAACTATAAAATATTGTGCAAAATGAATAAAAATGCGCAGAAAGTTGTAATTTTGCGCCAAATTCTTACTTTAAGAACTATAATTGTAATCAACAACTAACAAAGGGAGGTTTTATGACACAAGAACAAGAAGCCGAAGTCCAACGGTTGATAAAGGACATTGATGTAACGGAACTGATGGATATGCTTAAGAAGCATGGCAATCGGTATAGCAGGAGAATATTGAAGTTTTTCAGGTGGTTCTGCAAGTATGCGCCTATCATTATTATGTGCTTTCACGCATACGGCATTTGGGAGTTCTCTCAGCATCCTAGAGAGATGTTTATCCCTTATGCAGAGAATGCGCCTTGCTATCTCTTCATTTATTTTATGGTTTACGTCCTGCCGATGGTGACAATACTCGCAAGTAGATTTTTCTTCTTGTGCCAGTGGTATCGCATTCCATTTATGTACTACTTAGGCATCAATGCGGCTCATATTGTAGAGTGGAGTTGGTACACAACTAAAGATATGGTGGATTCCTGCTTTACGGTCATGGTCGTGACAACTATATTCTATTTGTATAGCTTTGCTAGAATGTTTGTTAATGATACGAAACTCGGACGAAAAATTTGTGCGTGATATGGGAAAGATACTAAGTTATAAGATACTCGGCACGGCTTTGAAGTCGCTGAGCGATGCTTGCTTTAAGGCTGCAGAACAGCAGAAGAAAGGGGAGAAGGTTACGGCTTGCGGTATGAGCGATGATGATTTGGACAATCTTTGTGAACAGATTCCATTCATGCTGAATCCTTATATGACTGCCGGACAGGTGAAGAAGGAGGCGCATATCAGCGAATCTACCCTAAGAAGGGCTATCGCTGATGGGGAGCTGGAAAGCGTTGGGAACGCTGGGGACCATTCTCATTTCTTCAAGAAATGGGATGTTAGAGAGTTTATCAAGAAAAGACTGAAAAGAAAATAGCTATGGACATTTTGATATTTCTTGTAAAACTAGGAACGGTTCTGTATATCTTAACTTTCGTATATATGATGAAGAATGGATATATGGATGATGATCCTAAATGGTTGAAAATACTCATACTACTTGTGATATTATTTGTTATCGTATATAAAATAGTAAAAATTATAATGGGAATTTAATATTAAAGAAGAGAAGCTGCTGAGGCTTCTCTTTTTTGATATGGGTCTATGTCACCTTAAATCTCTGGAAATCAACCACTAAAAGAATGTTTGACAGAGTTATCAAAGAACTTGCCAATTCCTCGTATCTTTGCACACGTAATCGGTTACATGTGAGTATAAACAAAATGTACAACTTTTATTTCTTTAGGAATTATGGCAGAAGAAGTAATTAAGACTACCTCTTGTTGCAACGATGCAATGATGGGTGGTTTGCTTGGAGCGATGGCAAATCGTGACAACAATCCTTTGGCAATGGCAGCTATGTTGCGAGACCGTGACGATGCCGACATGTGGAACAATCCGTTTGCCTATATGATGATGATGGGCATGATGCGCTATATGTATGGTGCAGACTGGAACAATCGTGACAATGGCGCAGACGTGCAGCGTGCGGAGATTCAGGGTCAAATCGAGAGTTTGCGCAACCAGATGGCAGACAACCAGAACAGCAACTTGCTGATGGGTGCCATCCAGGGTAACGGCAACGACCTTAAGATGTTGGCAAACAGTCTGAACTGTGACTTCAACGCCTTGCAGAACTCTATCTGTGGCATCCAGGCTGGCATCCAGCAGCTTGGTGGTCAGGTAGGATTCTCGGCAGAGCGAGTAATCAACGCCATTTCGCAGGGTGACTTGCAGATGACAATTGCGCTTAAGGATTGCTGCTGCCAGACGCAGCAGAACATCATCAAGATGGGTTACGAAAATCAGTTGGGTCAGAAGGACATCCAGTATTCTACACAGAAGGGTTTCTGTGACTTGACATCAGCGATGCAGCGTAACTTTGACTACATTAGCACTGGTGTTGAGCGTGGTTTCAGCAATGTTGCCTATGAGACTCAGCGACAGACTTGTGACATCATCAATGCTGGCAATTCAAACACTCAGCGTATCATTGACACGTTGAATGGACATTGGAGCCAGGAGCAAGCCAACGAGATTCAGGACTTGAAGTTTAAGAACTCTCAGTTGCAGCAGAACATCTACTTAGCCAATCTGATGAATGGCGGTTGCGGATGTGGCGCAGGTGTAGCAGGTGGCTATCAGTAAAAAAGAGTAAAGAATGAAACAGAAGCGTAGTGGTATGAACAAGATTTCTCCAGTGGGATTGGCTACTACAGCATTGGTAGCCAACCAAGTTTCAGTCTTAGCTACTTACAATGAGAAGCTTTGCAGACCTTATTGCGTGAACGGCAACGTGCAGCCACAGGCTAGCATAACCTACAGTTATGAGCAGCCTATCCTGAACGGTACAACGGTATTCGTGCCTATCGTGGCGACTATCAGCATCATTTCGCCTGTAGTGGGCAACAGAAACGTGATGAGAGCACAGCCATTGATTTACACGGAAAAATGGATTGCAGCCTTCCAAGGGCAGACAGCCCTACCAACGGCTGTGACCATCGCCAGTGTAGGACGGACGCAAAAGGCTAACGATGTGGTATGCGGAAAGGCTAGAGGCCTGAGCATATTTGACAGTCTGACCGTAACGCTCAGTTAAGAGTTAGGAGTTAGAAGTTAGGAGTTAGGAGTTGGCGGATGCTTACTCCCTACTCTGAATCATTTGGTGGGAGGGGACAGGATGTTTTCCTTCCTCTCCCATATACTTAAAACGATAAATATTCAGAGATTATGATATTCAGAGACTTGAAGGCTGGATTCCCAGTCTATCTATTTGATAGAGCCAGCAGAAAATTTAAGCAAGGCAAGGTGACGAGTAATCCTTGCCCTGACTTTGAGAATGGCAAGCCGAACGTGATGGCAGCTATGCCAGGGATGCCGAACTATGGGGCTAGGAATGTGAAGGTGAACGTGCAAACCGAGGATGGAAAGCAAGCCATCTATTCGGTGGTAGATACTGAGCAAACAGCATACAGCGACACCCTTGTAATCTCCTGTAGCAAGGAGAACATCATCAATGAGGTGAACGCACTGAAGAACCAAGCTAACGACATCCTTAGCAAGATGCCTGATTTCGAGCAGACCGTAAAGGACTGTGACAATCTCCTTTCAGAACTGGACACAACGTTTCGTGACCAACAGAAAACAAACGAAAGACTCAACCAGATGGAAAGCAAGCTGGACGAGATTTTCAAATTCGTTAAATCGCAAAAATCAGAATGATATGAACTTAGTAGAACTTATCACAAAATATCAGACCGATGCCACACCTGAGCAGATGGTGCAGGTGACAAAGATAATCGGCAAATTCGTGGCTATGCACGCAACGGATGAAGACCTCTTGCTGCTGTATAAGGAAATCTATGGGGTAGTGGGCAACGGACACTTCAATGACTTCTTCGCTGAGGCTCAAATTAAGAAGATGGTTTTTGAGGATGATAAAGAGGTGGAGCATCGTGCTCCTTACTACACCATGGCGAAGACGCAGGAAATATATGAGACGGTGAAGGACGAGATTCGCCCTTACAACCAATGGGACTTTGCCGTGGTGCTGAACATGGTATATTCGGACAACTACAACCTGATGAAGAAATGGTTTGCCGATGATAGCGAGGAGCAGCTGATGGACAAAATGGTGGACTTGGCTGTGAACTGGCTGAGAGACGATGATAACCCATACGGAAAGTGCAAGGCATGGGGGTACTTTAATCATTAATGTTAAATGTTAAGTGTTAAATGTTTACTTGGTGGATAAATCCATAATGACTAGAGATATATAAAAGAAAACTATCAGAAGAAGAGAATGCAGGCTAAGGAAAAAGGGCTTGTGTTCTCTTTTTCGTATGAAGTTGCGGAACTTATCACTGATAATCGGGAATGATGGCTTAAATTTGCATCGTTTCCATAACGGAGTGGGGACGGAAAAATGGAAAAGAAAATGAATGATATTCGAGGTTACTTAATTGGGACGATATGGACTTTTCTGAGTCTGCTAGTACCTATCAGAGATTTTATGATTGCCATGATGGTATTGTTCGGGCTGAACCTAGTGTTTGGCATCGTGGCAGCGGTGTTTAACGGTGAGGAATGGAGCTGGAAGAAATTCGGCATGTTCTTCGTTTGCTGTGCGGTGTTTTTCGTGACGGTGGCTGCACTGTTTATCATCGGTCACTTCTTGCATTCGGATGCTGAGGCTCTGTTTTGCGTGAAGTGGGTGTGCATAGCCGCGACCTATCTCTTCACTACAAACATCTTGAAGAATCTGAAACGAATGCTGGTGCCAGATTCGCCTTGGTACAGGCTAGTGGACTATTGCTATTATGCGCTGACACTGGGCTTCGTGGAGAAAATGCCAATGTTCAAGAGATACCAAGAATATAAAAACAACAAGGAAAATGGAAATGAAGGAAATCAGATTGGAGCAGCTGCTGATGGCGATGCCTAATGCAGGGAAAAGAGCAGAGAAGTTTCTGCCATACCTGAATAAGTATGCTCAGGAATTTGACATCAACACGCCTTTGAGGTGGGCGCACTACTTGGCTCAGATAGCGCATGAGAGTGGTGAACTGAGATATACCAAGGAGATAGCCAGCGGAAAGGCGTATGAGGGGCGAAAAGACTTGGGCAATACCCACAAGGGGGATGGTGTGAGGTATAAGGGCAGGGGGCTTATTCAGATAACAGGAAGAGCCAACTACAGGAAGTATGCCGGATATTGTGGCTATGATGTAGTGGAACAGCCTGAGTTGTTGGAGCAGCCTCTTGGTGCCACACGCTCATCGATGTGGATATTTGATACCTTCGGCTGCAATGAGTTGGCAGACGAGGATAATCTTAAGGCAATCAGACGGAAAATTAACGGTGGTTACAAAGGACTAGACAAATGCGAGGAGTATTTGAAGAAGTCCAAGCGAGCACTCAATATTTCATAACATCAAGGCTTATGAAAACGACAAAGCACTTTATTATTTATTTGCTGGTGTGGGTAGCTTATTTCTCTTTATTGTTTCTGTCGAGCTGTAAGACGAAGTATGTGACCATTCCGGAGTATCACACCCAATATGTGGTAAGAACGGACACGGTGGAGAAAACAGATAGCATCTATCGGAAGGATAGCGTGTATATCTATCAGAGAGGTGACACTATCTTTAAGGATAGGCTTGTATTTCAAGATAGATTCAGGTATCTGAACAAAGTGAAGACGGATTCTTTCATCAAACGAGATACTATCTATGTTCCGAAGCCGATGGAACGAGAACTATCTAAAGCAGAGCAAAAGTATATCACCCTGGGGAAGTATACCGCCAAGATGATTTGGACCCTTGTAGTAGCAGTGATTGGTTTGTTGATTTGGCTATGGCACAGAAAGAAATGAGCGTATGAAGACAATAACGATAAAAATAGTGAAGAAGAGCGTGATGGGCGTGGTAGAGGGACTATCTGCCACCATTGCGCAGCATAACCCAGAGGTGGACTTTCAGACCGTCTGGGCGAGTGATGGCGAGGAAGCGAAGCTGGACATCTACTATAGGGAAGCAATAACCGACCTAGAGAACTTCTTGGCAAGATTCTCTTCTTCGACCACACCGCAGTTTGACCTACAGGCACTGGCTGATGATTTCACAATCACCATCAAGACCTTGGCATCTTGGCCACCTAGATTGAGCGGTGTGCTGACCAACCAAATACAGAACTATCTGGTACATGCTATCCTTGCCGGATGGCTGAGTGACTTCCCGGACATGAACCATACGGACTATGCTAGTATGGGAGCGAGCGACCTGGAAGCCATCAAGGAGGTTTTGCTAAAGAAGGACTTTAGCTTTGCTGAGGCTGAAAGAACCGCTGACGATACCGTGAAAGATGGTTCTTCGGCTGTGGATGCAGTAGCTAGAGGAGGGGATGGAGTTGAAAAGAATAGCAGCTTCTCGTCTACAGAGAGAAGGGCTGTGGATGGTGTTGCAAAGAATGCTTCATCCTCTTCTACTTCAATGAGAGTGGAGGATGATTCTGATAAACAGATGAATGCCCAATCTGCTGAAACTAGAACTTCGGACAATGTAGGCAAGAACGTTGCTTCTTCTGGTACTACACCGAGAGGTGAGGATGAAACGAGCAAACAGGCTCAGTCTTTGGCTACAGATGGTAGGGGTACTGATTTCGAACAGAAGGATAGAGGTGTCATAGGTACTGATAACCGGAAGGAGGATGATGAGGGCAAAACTCAAAATGCTCTGAACGCTGAGGCTAGAGGTGCCGATGGAGCGGTCAAGGAAGGCAATTCATTGGATGCTGAGGCTCGAAAAGAGGACGAGGTAGCCAAGGATGAGCAGAGAGGACTGAAAGGCTCTGAGCGAAACAGGGACTTTGCTTCGCAGCATTTCCATCAGGACTATGTGGACTGGAGCGGAGGCAGACCACCTTACGAACTAAGATAATTTTTCATCAATATAAATAATTGCAATTATGGATAGAAAATTGATTACATTGAATTTTGGCATGGAGCAGGTATGTAATGATGTGCTTGCAAGATGCTATGTAGTGAGCCAGGGAATGGTGGACGAAGCCCAGAAGGACATCAGAGCCAACATCGAAAGCCCGGACAGTGACGAGACTCGCAGTATCATCAATCGTGCCGTGACGGAAGCCATCGGTAACATCAAGCTGGCAGCTCAGCGTTATCTGACCACTGGTAGAGTGGAGGACAACAACAACTTGGAACGACTGGTGAAGGGCACACGAAAGTATGCCTATACGGACAACAAAAACGGTACGTGGACGGAGGTAGTGACCACCATCATTGATGGTGAGGAGAACGAAACGACCGCTACCGTAAACAAGGCTGGTAAGGACAGGGAGGAAAACATCTATGAGACAGTGACGCTGAACCTAGAGATTCCGAACTGGAACGTGGCTGTGACAGATGCCTTGAAGAGCCATTGCCACCGCTACATCGTGGACTACGTGATGAGCCAATTCCTGATGGACCAGTTTGCCGACAAGGCAGGAACGTATGGCGAAAGCGCAACGGCAGACTACAATAACATCAAGAGCGACTTGCTAAGCCGGGATAACTATACGCTGAGAAGACCTAGCTTCACTTAAGAGGCTATCTGGGACCAGGCGATGGAATCGCCTGGAACGGTGGCTATTCTTTTTCTTCATTATTTTGGGTGTTTATGGAAAGAGCCTTCGCTAAATCGGGATGGATTCCTGAAAAAGCGAAGGCTCTGTTTTTTCTAGAACTTGTTGAAACGCCTGATAACTTCGAGGCGAGTGGCAAAGTACTGATTCATGGACTTCATCTTAAGATAGAGGGCTATGCGGAAGAAGCGATAGCTATGGGAGGACATATAGCTGGACTTCATGCCACCTAGGCGACCTAGGTAATGCCAATTTTGGTTATCGTTGCTACCATACAGCCACATGACTGGCACGGTGCCAGAGGTGAGGGAATGGATGTAGCCTGTGATGGCATCGGGAGCGTTCTCCTCATCGAACTTCAAGGTACGAGTAACTATGATGCCATGATACTCGATATCATCCTCGTAATCGTAACCGCTATCCAAAACTATTACGCTACCGTCTCGATACTGAATGTATGGGTGAGGGTAGGAGTTGAGGGCTGTGAGCACGTTCTTGATGAGGAAGGTGCTCCAGGCTTCATCCTTGATGGAATAGCAGAGGGCTACGGTGTCGGCTGAGGCTTCCTTGGACAGTTGGCTGACATCTAGGCAGAAAATGCGAGAGTTCTTGTAATCGTAGATAACCTGGCAACGCTGAAAGAAGTCGATTGGCGAGGAGGTGAAATCTATGAGTTGGCGCATCTGTGCCTTGATGGTCTTGGTGGCAGCATCATCTCCTTCTGCATCATTGAAGAAGTTGAGGAACTTGCCAAGATTGCTTGCTATATTGAAGCCTGGTCCATCCAAGACATCGGACATGGAAGCCACTTGTGACTCAGCTATGCGACTGAGGGAGCGATTGGTGGCGAAGAGCACGGACTGGTCTAGCTGGGTGATGGACTTCGGATTGCTGCAAACCTCACGGCTGATGGGGTGGATGCTGCTATAGGTGCCTTGGAAAGAAACTTCCATCGCCCAGATGCCATCGGTGGAGAACGCCATCAAAGGGTACTGACCAAACTGACCTTGGGAGAGTGCCCTTGTGGTTGAGGCTATGCCCAGGATGGTGCCGATACCCACGGTATTGATGCCATTCAGAGGGAAGTAGAAGGCGTTATCGGACTCGGATGTATAAATCTTGTTGCTCATATCGACTACATCATCTACGGAGTAATCGTAGGAAGTGACTACGTAATTGTTGGAATCTTTACCATCGTTAGAGAATGTACCCATGTGCATAGCACCATTGAGTTCCTGGCACTCTTCTAGGTCGAAAGAATAGATAATCTCTTTATCCTCTTGATTGGTGGTGAATATGACCATTTTCTCGGCTCGTGTATCTGGATAGAACTTAACGAGATTGGTAATCATCGGGGCTTCAAGTACTATATCATCGTACATGTTGACGGATTCCACATACTTTTTGCCAGATGTGGTATTGAGGACAGTGACAATCTTCTGAATTTTAAGATTCGTTTCGAAACTAGGTTCCTCATCTTTTTCGCTGAATCCGAATAGTTTTCTACCACTAGGAAACATGTAACGGTCGAAGCCTTTGAAAAGTTGCTCCTTGACCCCATAAAGGTTTAGTCGATGGTTGTAGGAATAGCCTCCATTTGCAAATATAAGGTTGTGGGTCTTGTAATCATCCTTCATTTGCTCCTGCATCGAAGTGTTGTACACTGCTACTTTATCAACTGGCAATTTTTTACCATTAGTTTCCTGAATGTCGGAGACCTTCAAGGATGCCACCCGATAGAACGCTGATAGACTCTTCAGTTTGTTCCTATAAGCTTCATCTGAAATCGTAGGGAATTTGATAACAGCATAGCCCAGTTTGTATTCACCATTATCCCAAATCTGGGATAGCTCACGGCCACGAGAAAGACTATAGCCGTAGCGAGCAATAATGAGATTTGATATTTTCTCAGATGTGTCGATATTAGTGATAGGAGGTGTTATGAAAACATCAATGGACTTGATGATGTCGTTCCACTTCTTCAACTCATCGATATTGCCATGGAGACTATATTTAAGCTCAGTGTTACGTGGACGGTAGCAGAAGCCAGCCTTGCTAAATTTTACGCCCTTTTCTTCATATTTAGAATCTAAGCGATTGAATGAAATTTCATCCTTTAAAATAAGCGTGCTATTTAATGGGTCTTGGCTTGAAAGGCGAGCGTTGACACAGGAAATTGAATAGTTGTCTGGAACCATGACTGGCATGAAGACAGGAGCGGAGTGCATGATCATGCTACCATCAAACATACGATAGCAATAACGTATGAAGAAATTGGCATAGAATCGCCCTTGACGAGCAATGAGATTATTGGTTCGATTAAGCAAAGCATAGACATTCTGGGTGAGGTCTGACTGCTTATCTTCTTTCACGTTAAGGCAGATTTCTCCATGTTCCCAAGTGGAACTACCAACGGAACTAAAGAGGTCGTTACAGCTATATGTGGTCTGCTGAAAGGTCTCATAGAAGCCATTCTTGCTTCCTTCTCCATCGATGCCACCCATGTCGTAATCTTCGGGAGTATTACCAGCATCGATGTTAAAGCCGAGTTCTATGAATGGTGGCTTCTGCCCGAGCAAGAGGTAGCCATCATCCTGCCAAAGGGCATAATGGATGCCATCGGTAGCCACGATGATGAGGGTGTTGCCGATGGAATCGATAGAGAGCACGGTGGATTCGTAGTCGAAGGACTTGATAGGGGTGGACGAGCCTAGCGTGCCATCCTGCATGAACCAATAAATGGAGGATGAGGCTATGGCTATGAGGTGGTGATAACTACCTGTTTCGTGAACATACAATATCTTAGCCACCTCACCATTAACGGTGAGGGGCTGAGAGAGAGGTGTGCCCGATACGATGGCAGGGCGCAATGCGCCATCGTGCAGCTCTAGGTTGCCACAGAGGGATAGCGCACCGTTCTCTACTGCCATTTCATCGGGTGTGAGGCTGAGACCTTTGTATCTGATTGATTGTTGCATCTTTATTAATGTTTAATGTGTATTGTTTAATATTTAATTATCGGCAATGGGATGGGTCTGCACGATTGACTACTGCCAATGCCTGTAGGGTGTCGTTGCCTACGGTGATGGCCTCTAGACGGTCAGAGACTACCAAGTCTATCTCTTGGGCGTTAGGTGGAACGCCTAGGGTGTGGAGGAAGAGGCATTTGACAGTGCTAGCACTGCAACCGTGAAGCTGTGCCTTGCGCCCATAGAGAGGTATGGCATCAGGAAGCGAGGAGGACTTGGTGATATACATCTGAGAGCCGAGACAGAAGAACACGATTTTGTCGCCTCGCTGTAGCCCCAAGAGCTTTACAGGGTAGGAACGCAAGGTGATGCGTCCATTCTTGTTGAGGGTGAGTCCACGCTTTTGAGGGCGTGGACGGTTGAGGATAAATATTTCAGTCTCGTTCTGCATAATCTGTAGGTTTGTGGAGCCAGAAACGGAAGTAGTCGTTTTCGGCATCCTGGTTACGTACTTTTACATATTCTCGGGTGACATAGAAATGTTTCTTGCGTAGGGTAGGGTTGAGGTTGTAATCGTGGAGCATCATAGCTGGCTCTACCCTGCCATCAAAGGTTATCTCGTACCAATAGCGGTGGAGAAAGAACCATGGGCGAAGACGGACTTCCTGAATGGTGGTGTAGTTGCTTTTGTCTACTCGGCAAGGAACGATGCTCCAGCTACCATCTTGCCAATGTTCCGTTATCTCTTCTCCACCTGGTGCCAATTCATGCTTCTCGATGGTGGACTTTTGAATCTTTACAAGAAGGCAGACATCGGCAGTGAAGACCTTTGCCATCTTACGGTGGCAGAGCATGACATAACGCCCTTTCTTGTCGGGGAGGAGGCTACGCTGCTTGCCTGGGTGGTTGATAACGCAGACGGTGGAAAGGAACTTCTTGCGTGCCATGTGGAGGAAGTCGGGGAGCTTCGCCTTGGCGTGCATACGGTCGAGAACCTTCTGAACCTTATTGAAATTCTTGTCGGCTTGGGTCTCATGCACTGTGATTGGTTGCTGAGGCTCTTGGCTCTTCTGCTCACGTACCTTCTTTACGTGCTCACGAACTTGCTTCTTGGAAGGGACTTCGAGAAGGTGGCCAGTTTTTTTGTCGAGCTTGTAATTTGACTTCTGCTGTTTCATATTCATTATGCTTTAGATGTTACCTCTGTTAATGCAGATGATTTCGAAATGATGATTGTCGCAAATATCGCAGCCGTTGGGCATACGATGATTGAAGGAGCAAGGAATGTGCTCTTTGAACAAATCGCAGTTAAGGCAATGCTCTGGTACTTCCTCATACTCAAAGTTGCCTTTTGCCAGTGGTGAGGCTGATTCCTTGTTGGGTACAGCACGGACAATGCGCCCGAAGAGGTCGTAAAACTCTCCAGGCACAACGCTAGTAGCTTCTCTGAGGGATGGGAGGGTATAGCCCATCTTGCGGATGAACCAGAGACGGAGATAAATGATGAAACGTTTCAACTTTTTCATATATTGTACTATATTATATATTAATAATGTGGGCTAAGTTACCACTTCTGTGCGGAACAGAAGTGATAACTTGCGCAACTTATGCTTTATGTTCGAAGACATCAAGAATCTTGGTCTCGCTGAGGCTCTTCAACTCATAGTCAATCATGGTTTTGCCCATAACCTCGTCAACGTAACGCTTTGCACGCTCGATGCACTTGGCTTGGATGAGATAGTTGACATAGGAACGCTTCTCATTGTTGCTCTTCTCGTCAATGGTGATGAAAGCCAAACGTGCCTTAAACCATAAATCATCGTCATCAATATCTGAGAAGAAAATCTCGTTGTAGTTGGTCGGGTTGATGTTGGCAACCTTAAACTCACCAGAGGCATAGACCTGCATGTTGTCAATGATGCTTGCTTCTGCCTCTGTGAAGGATAGGGCATCGACCACGTACAGCTCGTTTACCATTTTCTCGCTACCATCGTCCTGAGTCTTCGCATAGCGCACCTTGCACTCGAACCATGATCCAGTACGAGAACGAAGGGATGAACCGTTACCTGTGCCAACGAAGGACTCCTTTGGCTGGTTCTGAGACTTGTCTTGTGTCTTAGCCTCTTCCTGAGGTTTGTTTTCTTTCTTGTTCATAATCTTAAGAATTTGAATTGTTATTTATAATTTTATCTACCTCTTCTTCTGATAGAGGTTTGTCGTCTTTGCCAAGGTATTTCTTGCAGATGAAATACATAGTGCCAGGAGGGTCGGGATGGCGGTAGAGGTCGTCCAACTCTCCCTTGGCAAGTTGCTCATCCATGGAACTGAAGACTGAGCGAGCTTGATGTGCTCTTGGCAGTCGCTCCATCACCTGGTAGTGGATGCTGTAGCCATCTTTCTTAATTTGCTCATCTTGGAGGCGGATGAGCATCTTATCCAGCTTGGCTTCTTTCTCCTTGATGGTCTTGAAGAGGGTGTTGACCAGCTCCTTGTCGGGCTGTGCCTTCTTCTTCTCCTGGAAGTATTGGATAGTTGAGGCTCTAAGTTCTGCCACCAGAAGGAAGAATGTGCCGTTGTCGTTCTGAGGGACGGCTGAACCATCTGCCTTCAAGATAATATCATCGACACGCTTTTCCAGTTCAATGGATTGGCGAAGCATCTTCTTGTCTCGGTGCGCCCAATACTCCTTTTCGGTGGTTCGCATAGCTGAAACTAGCTTGCGAAAGGATAATGCTGATTCTTCTCTCATAGTTTATTTGATACCTAATGTTTGTTTAACTTTCTTGATGCGGTCAAGCTCCTTTGGGAGGAGGTTGCCTTGCTCGTCTATTCGGCAGAGGAGTTTGAGGCGTGGGGTGATGGTTATCCACTTGTGGAGGCCATCGTGCTCACGCTTTATCTGTCGAAGCTGGGCTGCTTGCAGTTTTTCGTGCAAATTCTGCTCATGACGAAGCTTACTGATTTCGTTCTGAATTCTGTCCATACGATAATTGATTAAAGTTCTATTACTTCTGCTATGTCGGCAGGGATGTCGTAGTAAGGGATGGAATATCCTTTGTCCTTCATTTCGTCTGGGAGATAGCAGCGGTAGTATACTCCGTAGAAGTTTTGCCATTTCTCCTTGACTGTGAGTATAGTTCCTACCGGAAGTTCAGGCTTCGGCTTGAATGAAGAACGAGGATAACATCCTGTTTCATGCTCATCTGCTGCGCAACAAGATGAGGATTTCCATAAATGAATTTTCATACGCTATTTTTTCTTTGTTTTACGTTTGGTGTAATTAATGTTTTCTATCTGATGTTCGAAGAATGCGATACGGCTATTTAATCTTCGGAGGATGGCACTTCTGATGTAGCGGATTGCTTCTGCATCGAGATACTTGGTGATGTCTTCGTTAGCAACACGGCATATTCCCTGGAGGGATATATCCAGCTTTACAGGGCTTTCTAGTATAGCCATGTTGTTTGATGCATCGACTTCTTCTACAAGGTCTCTGACCTTGGTTAACTCTTCGATGGAATTGAAGTATTCGCCTACGGAGTCGATGGTGTTACGCATTTCTTCATATTCTTCCTTTGTCATACGCTTTAATCGTCTTCAAATTCGTTTGATTTCTTAATGATGTAATTGCTATCAATTCGTATGCGAGCATCGAACATGATGCATCTGGCTAAAACAAGCAGGATGTGGTCGTTACTGACACCGGAGAACATCGGGAATGAAATGGTACATTTTCTGTTCTGTACATTTATTGTATCAAAATGGTATTCTTCATCTGAATTCTTTATTGGCAAACCTAAGATGCAGTATGTATCATCACTACCAATCTTCGAGAGAGTGAAATTATATTCCGTCTCTTCGCCATCTTCCAAGATACTGATATGTACTTTCTTCCAACCATAGAAATCGTGGTCAGATACTTCGAGTTCAAAGCTGTTGTTGCTATCAACATCTTCCAGATCTACTTTTTGCATCATATCTTCTGCCAAATTGGTGAGCAAAATGGTTCCATCACCTTCTTCTTTAAGATGAGTGAATCCTTTTCGAAGTTCTTGCGCAAAGCTTTCGACACATTTCTTGTTGACGAAATTCTCTATCTCGGCAGTCAAGGATTTGCTCAACAACTCAGAGAACTCAGGCAATTCGAGACGAGTAGAAGGTGCATTCTTCACCATGTATTCCTTCAACTGCTTTCTGTAAGGTGAATTGTAACCGAGATAGTAGTCTTTTACTTCTTCGAGTGCTGCCTTCATAGCAGCATCTTGTGCAGCCTTCTGGATAACATTCATATCCAAGACTGGGGCGGTAATTTTAAAATCTGTTTCCATAATAATTACTTTTTCTTTGTTAATATTCTTTTTGAGGGACCAGTGATAGAATCGCTTGGAACGGGGGCTTTTACCCTTTTAATTGTTCTTCGATAGCTTCCTGGGCTAGGATTTCCTGCCAGTGAGCTTCATGGTTATTTCTTCTCTCCTGGTCCTCAGTGAGATGTGGGTTATATCTACCGAAGCAGATGGTATCGAAATTCTCATAATCCTTCATCTCGTATGGAGGCTTGGAGCCTGGTGGAGCAGGAATGTAATCCTTAGCGAACTCTTTAGGAGAGAGGGTTGCCATCGTTGAGCCAACCGGGTCAATGACCTCATATTTAAAGATGCGGCTCTTTCTCTTTGCTGAAGAACTATGAACCGCTTTTGCCCAGCAGATGTTTCCTCTATAGGCTGAGGTGAGACGAGAGCGATAATAGGGTTTCCATATTCGCTTATCTCTGAAAGCCAAACAGATGCCTGTAGGGGAATCTCCATTATACGTAACACTATCTGACTTCCAGCAATGGTTGTAGCCGAGGTCGCTGATGTGGCTATGTACGCAGAACTTACACATATTCATTTTCTCCTGATTAGCAGCCGATGGAGTAGGCTGTATCAGGTTTTGTTTGATGTAATTGCCCATAGATGCATGATTTTAAAGTTCATCCTCTTGGTTGGTTGCTTTACGTTTCCATTCTCCACAGCATTCCCAGTGGAAGCGATGATGCCCGAAGCCGTTGCATGTTCCGCTATACTTACTGTTTTCCATAGGACGGAAGAACTTGCAACCCTTACAGGAGCGATGACCATGGTGGTAAACTAGATAGATGAATGTGCTGGCCATAACAACCAGGCACAGCATGATGATGATGAATCCGATTTCCATATTACTTTTTGTTTTTAATGATTTTGTTTAATACTTGCTTGTTGTGCTCAGTATCATCATTGATGAGGTGATAGGAGCGAACTTTCTCGAAGGCGTTGACTTCGGCTGCTTGCATGTAAGCCTTGACCACTTCGATGAAATCTTCGAGAGAACGACAGAGGGCGTACTTGTAGCCAGCGCACTGCCAATAGCCCTGGAAGCGTTTTTGGTTGGCAGACTGATTGTTGGTCTTGCCATACTTCAATTCGATGCCCAAGCCGAAGTAAACTTCTGGGTTCTCGTAGATGATGCCTGTCTTGCCATCCTTCATGGAAGGGAGGGCAAGGATGAGGTCGGGAACGCCTGGGACCACGCCCGATGCTGCATTGATGGCTATCTTCTTGCCACTGGTAGCACCATCTGCCTCGTTCTTGGGATGGAAGAGGAGTGTGGAGAAAGCTGGGTACTGTAGTCGAAACCATCGTACACAGGCTATCTGCAACTGACCTTCACGCTGCACCTTCTTGTGCTGAGGCTTTTGCGTGTACTCGGGATAATTGCCGTTGAGACGGTCTATTAATTCTTGTTTGTCCATAACTTTTGGAATTTTTGAATTGTCACTTTATGTTTGCACTTAGTCGCTGAGGATGGACTGGAGATAGTTTTGTGTCTTATCGTCCAAGTCGAGGAGGTTTTTCGTTTCCTCTTCCACAGGTGGGGTCCATTCGATGCCAAGACGCTGAATGGTTCCTTCCCGATAGAATCTTTCGAGCGACAGCAAGGCTTGTTTGTCTTGCGGATGCTTTTTGAGGTTGTCGATATGCCCCAAGATGATGGAACGATTAACCTTGTCTCTGTAGGCTTCTACTGACTGCTGAGACTGTTGGGCAAGTTTCCAGCGTTCGCCTATTGACAGACTGCCATCAGATGATGGTGGGCTAGGTGTCTTCTTCTGCTGAGGCTTGGAAGGCTTCTTTTCAGCTGAGGCTGCAATCGTAGGGTTGTCGAACGTTCCTTCCATCAGAGGCTCGTAATTCTTTGGATTGAAGAGCCAGTTGAAGGAGATATAGCAGCCACCATCCTTGCGCCCGGATAGAAGGTCGGAATCGAGAGCCTTGCGAAGCATCGGCTCAATGTCTTCGAAGGAGTAATCAGAGATAAACTTGGCGACTAGCTTCTTGCGGTCGGGAGTCATCTTCGAGATTGGCTTTACCTGCGTGCCCAGGAAGAGGCGATTGAAGAGCCTTAACACTTCCGAGAATTGAGTTTCAGCATCCCCCGACTTTTTTTCTTTTTCTTTTTTTTGTGTTTGGGGGTGGGCTTTCTCTTTTCTTTGTTTGTTTTCTTTTATAGGGGTTTCAGGGGAAAGATTTTCTTTTATTTGTTTCTTTTCTCTTACTTCTGTGCCCTTTGCTATGTCCTTATCTGTGTCCTTGACTATCTCTAAATCTTCGGAATCACCTTTATTTAAAGGGGTTTCGGAGTGTGAAATCTGTGCCCTAGATTGTGCCCTTGGCTGTGCCCCTTGTTTTGGCTGTGCCCTAGATTGTGCCCTCTTCGTGCCCTTAATTGTGCCCTTATCTGTGCCCTTGCTAGTTTCAGAATCTTCGGAATCGCCTTTATTTAAAGGAACTTCGGAAGATTGAATCTGTGCCCTAGATTGTGCCCCAATCTGTGCCCCGAAGTGTGCCGTAACCTGTGCCACTTGGTCTCTTTGCCACGGTATGATGCAGTGGGATAGGGGGTGAGAACTGTTAACGTAGAGTTTGGTTGAGGCTCTTGGAGCAGAGCACTTGGTGATGATTTTCTCGGTTATGAGCACATCGATGGCGACACGGATGGTCTTGACCGTGGTATGGAGCTGTAGAGCCAAATCACGATAGGAGAGGGTGGCAGCGGAAGCCTCGTTGTGAGCGGAGGAGAGGAGCACATGGATGAGCACCTGAACGACCACAGGACGATGGAAGTAACGCCACTGCAACAGCTCTGGAGTAAATATGTAGCCATCTGTTTTCATTTATTGGAATGTAGAATTTACGAATCTATCATTTATTTGTTTTCTTCTGCCTCGATGGCACGGAATATCTCGTAAGCCACTTGTGGCACCCAGGCATTGCCGTAAGCCTTTATGGATTCTTGTCGCCACTTGGGGAAAGAAATGGTAAGGCTGTCCACATCAAAGGGAATCCCATCATTTCCTCTACAAACAGGGGATTGAGTTGGGAAGTGCTTCCAGTGACCTTCTTCACAGTGTCGGGCAAAGTCTCGCCATACACATTTCCGTTCACTTTCTTCACTCCAGGATTGGTACATCCCTTCCAGTCTCTCGCTGATGGCGTGGGCATCATGCCGTTGAAGTCGAGAAAGTCGGTCAGTCCATTCGGGCGAAGTGCTCCGTTCTTTCGGCTGTACATCCCTTTTACACCCTGTTCTTTCAGTCCCTTCACTCGGTTGGAGTGTTTTACCTCCATTGCCGTAGGAGTAGGAAGAAGACCATTGACCGCCAAGGCTGTTAGACCTTGCCCCATCTGTGAATTGGGATTGATGGGCTTGGTGAACTTCGTGCCTTCTATGCTGCAAGGTGTGGGCAAGAGTTTTGCCACTGCCATGTCTTCTAGACCTAGACTGTGGTCTGTTTTTCCTCTTTTTGGATTTCTTCGCCCTCGCTCGTTGATTTCCATGTCCTTGTGGGCTATGTCCATCGCATTGGGTGTGGGTAGAAGGTCTAGCGGAACAAATTCCGTCTTGCCCTTCTTGTTGTACTGTTTCAGCCCTTGGGTCTGAACGGTGGGCAATAATCCAGACTCGGTCTCTTCTGTGCGGTGCTCCGATGGCACAAGCTGGAATAACAATCGGTTGGACGGAATATCCTTCGGCTTCGAGGTCTGCACAGATTTTGTCGAGGGTGAATCGGCTTTCCTCTCGGTATAGGTGATTCTCTTCGAAAAGATAGTCTGAGCGTCCCATCTGAGTGACTTGGCAGGACTCCACCATCGTCTTGATTCCATTAACGTTTTCACCAACGACCCAAATTGGGTGTATCTGCCGTATCGCTCGAAGCATCTGTGGCCAGAGGTAGCGGTTATCGTCCGCTCCCTTTCTTCTGCCAGCGAGGGAGAAAGGTTGGCAGGGGAATCCTCCTGTGAGAACATCGACTTTGCCGTGCCACTTTGTGAAGTCTGTTTTGGTAATGTCTTCATAACTTTCTGAATTAGGAAACCAGTAGTCGAGCACCTTGCGAGGAAACTCCTGTATCTCGCAATGGAAGAGGTTCTGCCATCCCATCATGGATGCAGCGACCTCTGCGCCACCGATTCCGCTGAATAAACTAGCGTGATTCATATTGATTGAATTTGTTTCTGTTGTGCTCCAGGATCCACTGTAGGTGAGCTGCCTTGGTTGGGTCACGGAAGAGGGACTTTGCCTTATCTATATCTGGATTCTATATAAAAACCACATTTCTGTTTACCTAAAATGGGTCTGTGGTGAATGCCATATTCTCATTTCCTTTGTATAAGATGCATTGGATAAAGTCACCTACGTGCCCGGTGCATAGTAGCAAAGCGTTGTATTTGTATGGGGATTCCCCTATACGTGTTCGTACGAAGATTGCTGGTCTCCATTTATGTTCATCGCTGTTACGCACAAGAACCTTATCGAATATCTTGAATGATGGCTGATTCTTGCTCTTCTTCCAGAGAGTGAAAGCCTCCTGGAACGTGGTGGCTTCGCCCTCTGTTGCTTCTCGCAGTTCCTCGTGTACGCTGATACGCAGGTCGAAGGCTTGGTCGGTCACGAACTTCTCGTTCTCGATTTCGTACTGGTTGCCGAATGTCAGCGTGTCCTCGCTCTCGTTCTTGCCGATGAGCTTGCCGATGATTGTCAGCTCTCCGTCCTCGTCTTCTTCTTTGAAGACGTAAAGGTTGCCAAGTTCGAAACATGGCATCGTCTGTTTGTTATTCTGTTCCATATTATTTAGTTTAAAAAGTTATTCACATAGAAGTTTCTCCTGATGCTGCACGTACATCTTGTATTTAAGACAATACTTGCCATTGATGCAGTTACGCCCATTTGGGCAGAGGAGGCACTTGCGAGCAGCATAGGTGCTCTTACTTCTTGAATCGCTCATAATAGTAGGTTACTATCTGATGCTCTGTAGGCTGGAAGCCATTACGAGAGGTGAGCGTATCGACTATCTCATCGTATGTACACTGTGGCATCTGAGAAATCAGATTCTCATCGTGGATGTCCTGTGAGAGTTTACTGAGGCAGAGCCATCCAAGGACTAGCCAGATGGCAATGCAGAAGATAATCTTAATTGTTTTCATAACTTTATCGTTTTATATTGTTTGTAATGGTGGTCGGTTAGGGAGTCGAACCCTTGTGCCTATCTGCTTAGTTCTTTTTCGCAGAAATCATGGTGAACCTAGTAAAAAAGCATTTAAACAATCAATCGTTTGTTATGAACATCGCCCCCGATGGGCTAGGCTACATGCAAGATTGCAATGCCGACCGTGTAAAGAAAGGTGTCTGAGTGGATTTGTACTTATCATATTTTTAAGGATGAAGAACTGTTCTCGCAGGGATATTTGCCCAGACACCTTTTGAATGTTTCAACGATAAGTTTCGCTTCACAGCGAGCTTTTCTTGTTTGCAATGTTAGCTTATGTCTATTCTCTAAAAGTAAAATTACCTATGTGGGATGTAAATAGTCTTGAACTTTACAGGCACAGGCTTCCAGCTCGGACAGTCGGTATTCGTAGCGAGTAATCTTGCCGTTCTTGCCACGCCCGAAGACCTTGACCTTGCCTTCCTTCACCCATCGTTCTACATTGCGTCTGCCGAAGGTATCGAATGCCTTGGCTTGGGTGATGAATGGTCGCTTGCCTACAGCCTTGGAAATTTCTTCCTGGACTACATTGCGTATGGCTGATAGGAATGTGTCGAACGAGACCATCTTGTCAGCGAACTGGATTTGTACTGTTTGGTTCATGACTATTTTGTTTTATTTGATTCTTGTAACTGTGATAACTCCTTGCTCACGGTTGAGCTTGGTCTTGAACTTTCGGCTGTAGATGGCACCGAGGTCAGTGCAACTACTCTTGACCGATAGCATTCTCTTAATAGGGAAGTCGATGGCTTGACCTAACGCCAGTTCCCTAATCTGAGGTCTGAGTGGTAATGTTTCTTCTTTCATATTGATGATGAATTATTATTTAACTAGTTCGAAATCGTAAACAAAGACGAGAGGGTTGATACCCCAGTGGAGATTGAGCTTGCAGCTAAGCATCTTGTATGCTTCGATAGGAGTTCTGTACCACCATTTCTTCTTAAAGCTATCATTTGTGACATCGTATGAATAAGCATCGTCAATGCCATCGATGTGGCTACAGAAGATTCCTTCCTTCATGCAGTCTTCGGTGCTGATTTCCTGTAGTCGTTCTACTCGAATGTTCGTGATGCGGATGCGGTGCGGCATGATGTCTGCCTTAACGAACATTTTGTTGTAGCAACCTTTCTCGTATTTAATACACTCTAATGGCATTCCATGAATGCCACAAAGTCGGTAGAACTCTTCGTTCAGAGCCAGGTGTATGTATCTCTGGGCAATTGCTACGACTTCACCTATTTTATAAGTGGACTTTGCTACAATCTCATTGCCATCATTGATGGCGAGCTTGCCTTTGTCTTTTCCTTCCGTATAGAAACCGCAGTTGCAGTAATACTTGAAAGGCTCTTGATAGGCGATTCTTCTGGTCTGAGTCTTGCGACCTTCCAGAACTGCTTGGGTGAGACCGTACTGGTCATTGAACATTATCTTTTGCATTGTCTTGTCTCCTTTCTTTTGTTTCTATTTGAGGACTGAGTAAAGTTCCTTAGCATCTTTCAAGGCTTCATCGTATTCCTCCCTATGGATTCTTGATTTTGCTGCATACTTGAAGCAATACAACATACCTTCCCACTCGTAGATAGATGCCTGGTATATCCAATTAAAGATTTCCTCGAAGGTGCTTTTTTCTGGCATTCCAATAATCTCATGAATCTTAGTTCTGAGCCAGAGTCTCTTCTGCTGCTTGGCAATCTCATCCTTCAACTTCTTCTCTTCACACAGAGAATGGAAGTGAGCTACTAAATTGTCATTTTCGTTCTTTTTCATTATTTGCCTCCTTTCTTTAATTTGATAGGAACAATATCTTTGAGGTATGCCCATTGAACTATTTCTTCGAATAGATGTGCTCCAGAATCAGTGAGCCATCCACGACTGCCATCTGGGTCTGTATATGTATGACCGACTTCTGTAGTCATGCCGTCAGCGTAATCAAGGAGGCATTCATCTTGGTTGCTTTTTGGAAGTTCTTTTCCTTGGTGCCAGACTTTGGCTAGGTTGGTGTACTCCTCATCGTCTGCACTCATTCTAACTGCCATACCATGCCAAACTGGGCTACCGCCATGTTGGTTTCCTTCTTGGTCTATCCATCCGCTTGTAAGCCCGGTGTGAAATGGATAAACAAACAGCCTATAAGGCGAATCAGGAACTTTTTTATCTTCTTTCTTCATTTTTCTTCAAATTTATTTGGTACTTATTTATTTATTTACTAACTTTACGGTGCAAAGATAATCATTTTAGCTTAAAAGTAATCATAAATGATTGGTTATTTAAGAAATAATAAGCTGTATTGATTGATATTAACAATTAAAATGATTGATATTATGGACAGAAGTATTAATGTTGGACTAGCTATTGAACAAAGAATCAACGAGTTAGGTATTACTAAGTCAGAATTTGGACGTAGAATCGGCATTCCTAATCAAAATGTCAATCGTGTTCTATCCAAGTCTTCAATCGACTCTGATAAGTTGGTTGAGATATGTAATGCTCTTGATTATGATTTCTTTAAGTTGTTTTCTTCTTCTGTAGAGGAAACCAAAACCTCATTGCTGAATATCTTAAAGTTAAAAGCGATTTTAAAAGAAAAAGGCATAGGGGAAATAAAACTTGCTTCTATGCTTGGTATATCTCGCTCAGAGGTAGAGGCAATAATGGAAGGATGTGATTTGACCCTTGGGCTGGTTGAGAGAATAGCGGAGGTTCTAGGTGTGATGCCAGCAGAGTTAATTAATGGTGCATCATCTAATGCTGAGGCTGTTGCTACAAGTGATTCTTCTGTGTATGAAGAGTTGATTGCTCTAAGAGCAGAAAATAAGGTGCTGAGGGAGATCCAGGGTCTTTCTGCAAGAAGTCAGGTACATGTAGGATAATAAAAATGGGTGATTATGAATAACTGGATAAAAAAAATATTAACTCCGTTTGCTTCTTTTGTAGCCATCTATTCTGTGGTGGCTATATGTACAACGTCTGCCATTTTTTTCTCAGTTAATTATATCGAATACACTTTGTTGTGTTGTGCAGGATATTTTCTTGGTGCATGTTTTGGCACGAATGTGGCAATAAGTATCTTGAAACCTACTAATGCAAAAGATGCTTATCTTATTTCTGCCCTAAATGTGACAATTCTAATAATGCTACAATTATTGTGCATGCAAATGTTCTACGATAACTCATCAGAGTCATGTTCGTTATATGAGAAGTTGTTTGGTGCTTCTTTGTTGGGAACTATTTTAGTTTTATACAATTATCGGGTGCCTGTCAATTTAAAAGATGTCATAATAAATAATGTTCGTCTGATAACTGGATATTTTTACTCATTAGTGGTATGGGGCTTGCTTTCTTATGCTATCATACGCAATGCTACATTTGTTATACAAAGTGAATGGTGGGTGTTGATTGTATTTTTGATGTTATCATGCTTGTTTTTCATGTTTGTTGGATTGCTTATGTTGCCTTTTCAGCTAATAGTGAAAAATGTAGAAAATGCTAGGGTGTTACCTATAATCGTTATTATATACTTTGGTTTCAACTGTTTAGGTTATACATGGGATATATATTCCAAATCTGGTATATGGGAAACGATAGCAACGTTTGTCTATGATATTTTTATATGTGTATTGTATGGAATAAACATAAAATCAATATGTTTATCACATTCTAATAATAAGATATGGGATAATAATTAGATGTGTATGAAAGAAAATCAAAATGATATAGACAGAAAGCTGAGGCTTTCAAAGAAGTTCTTTTGCTTTGGTCTAGTGACCTTCTGCATAGGTTTCTTGATGCTTGGCTTTGCAATAGGTAGGTTGTCTTCCTCTTCTAGTACTGCTGAGGCTGATGGCTTCCAAACTGAGGTAACAGCAGGAGGCAACGTATATGTATCAGATAGCCCTGGTTCCAAGCGATACCACAAGGACAGAAATTGCCCAGCTCTTAAGAGAACTACAGGCAAGATAACAAGAACAGATGAATCAAATGCCATCGACCAAGGAAAAACTTTGTGTGGATGGTGTGGAAAAGAAAAATAATTCGTAAATTTGCAAAAAAAATAGGAGATATGAATATGGGAACATTGATTATTTTAGCTATGGTAGGAATCCCTTGTGTGGTATTTCTGATATTTTGTGCAACGTCTAATGGAAAGAATTGGCTAGGCCAAAATAATATGTTATAAGAAATATAGTATTAAAATAGGAGATTGATATATGGAGAATATTGGAATAGTAATTAGTATTTTGGTAGGATTGGTAACTTTGTTATCAATGCTTGTATGGTTTGGACGTTTCATCCAGCGTGTGAATGTACATGACAAGAAACTAGATGATTTATCTGAAGATGTTGAGGACTTGAAGTTGGATATGAACTCAGTTAAGACTTTGCTTATGGCGAAGTTTAAGGACTTCGAGGTGGTCTTTTCTGGAAAGCATTCGCCTAGAGCCTTGAATGAAACCGGCCAGAAGATATTTGATGATATGCACGGAAAAGAGTTTTTGGAAAAGAACAAGGCTTTGTTGTTTGCTTACGTTGACAAGAACAAGCCAAAAACTGCCTACGATGTTGAAGGCTTGTGCTATTTGGCTTGTCTTATGAATGTGAACAACGATGCTTTCATAGAGATAAAGAGCTTCCTCTACAATTATCCTACCATAACTTTGCCTGATGGCAAAGAACATGAGGTAACAATGGATGAGGCTTGTTCTGTACTTAGCCTTCCTTTGCGTGATATGTACTTAGAAGAGCATCCTGAGATTGTGAGATAATAAAGAGCATAAAGTTTGTTCGTAAATTTAAATTCCAAAATAAGTTTATAGATTGTTTTGAAAGAAACGCTAAAACATTAGTAAATACAGTGTATTATGAATCTCGTTTGGAAGTTACTTCGTCAGCATATCAGCATACCTCAGTTTGCAGGCTTCGCCTTTGCTAATCTCTTCGGTATGCTCATCGTACTTTTCGGTTTTCAGTTTTATCAGGATGTGCTGCCTGTCTTCACCCAGCAAGACAGTTTTATGAAAGCCGACTATCTCATCATGAGCAAGAAAATAGGTATGGGCAATACCATCAGCGGTCGCTCCAATACCTTTTCGGGAGCAGAGATGGATGATGTCAGCGACCAGAAGTTCGTGAAGAAGATAGGCAAGTTTACCTCTACCGAGTACAAGGTAGATGCGCAGATGGGCGTAAATGGTGTGAATGTATTGAACAGTGAGCTTTTCTTCGAAAGTGTTCCTGATGGTTTCGTGGATGTTCCGCTCAAGGATTGGAAATACACACCTGGCGAGAAGGTGGTTCCAATTATCCTCCCGCGTACCTATATTAATATGTATAACTTCGGATTCGCCCAGAGCCATTCGCTTCCTAAGATCAGTGATGGTCTGATGGGAATGATTGATTTCAATATCTGCATTCAGGCTGGTGGCAAGAAAGAACAGTTCAAGGGAAAGGTCATTGGATTCTCCTCCCGTCTCAACACGATTCTCGTGCCACAGGCGTTCATGGATTGGAGCAACCAGGAGTTTGCGCCTAACCAGAAGAGCGATCCTACCCGTCTGATTGTAGAGGTAGGCAATCCGGGCGATGAGAATATCACCAAATATCTAGATGACAACGGTTATGAGGTAGAGACTGATAAGCTCGATGCCGAGAAGACCACCTATTTCCTCCGTATGATGGTATCGATGGTGATGATTATCGGCCTTGTGATTTCCGTTCTGAGTTTCTATATCCTGATGCTCAGCATCTATCTCCTGGTACAGAAGAACTCTTCCAAGTTGGAGAATCTGCTCTTGATAGGTTACAGTCCGGGCAATGTAGCGAAGCCATATCAGGTGCTCACCATCTCTCTGAACATCGTGGTTCTGGTCATCGCCTGGATCATCCTCTTCTTCCTGCGAGGATACTACATGGATTTCATCGAGGCACTCTTCCCGGACATCGAAGAGGGAACGATGCTTCCAGCCATAGCCTTAGGCTTTGCTCTCTTCCTGGTAGTTTCGGTTTTGAATATAGTAGCCATCCGTCGCAAGGTAATGAGTATCTGGCAGCGAAAGGAGTAGCCGCTACTCCTCAAAAAAAACTATAAGCAACCCCCCCGTTATTAATAACAATTTAAAGAAAATCTGCGTTATTTGCTTAACGCAGATTTTTTTTGTGTTATAAAACATCATTTTTAATGCAGATGTAACATTTATATCGATTTTTTTGTTTATATTTGCACTCGAAATCAATATTAAGGGAATATTTCCCCGTATTATTAATTAATTTTTATAAAAAAGGTATGCAGAAAAGATTGCATTTATTAATGGCTTTGCTCGCCTTTATGGTAACTACAGCCATGGCACAGATTACTACTTCTGGTTTAAGTGGTTCTGTGACTGCAAGTGGTGAAGACGTGATTGGCGCAACGATTGAGGCCGTTCACGTTCCTTCAGGAACTCGTTACAAAGCTGTAACCAACATTGATGGTATGTTCACTATCAATGGTATGCGTGTCGGCGGACCTTACGAAGTCAAGATCAGCTACATCGGCTACAAGACTAAGGTCGTAAAGAACGTCACCCTTCAGCTTGGTGAAACTTACAACTTGAAAGAAACTCTTGATGAGGATGCTAAGCAGCTTGGCGAAGTTGTAGTAGTAGCAAAGGGTTCCAAGTTCAGTGTAGAGAAGACTGGTGCTTCTACCAACATCTCTAATGCACAGATTGCTAACATGCCAACTGTTAGCCGTAGCATTACAGATATCACCCGTCTTTCTCCTTATGGTGGAAACGGAATGTCATTCGCTGGTGCTGATGGCCGTACAGCCAACTTCACAGTGGATGGTGCAAACTTCAACAACAACTTCGGCTTGAGCTCAAAGCTTCCTGGTGGTGGTGCTCCTATCTCTCTGGATGCTATCGAGGAAATGCAGGTTGTTATCTCTCCTTATGATGTTCGTCAGACTAACTTCGTAGGTGGTGGTGTCAATGCGATTACCAAGTCTGGTACCAACAACTTCAAGGGTAGCGCTTACGTATATCACAAGAATGAGAACATGCGTGGTGATGCTATCGAGCGTGAGCAGATTTCTGGTGCACGTGAGAAGGATCAGCAGACTACTTGGGGTTTCTCTCTCGGTGGTCCTATCATCAAGAACAAGTTGTTCTTCTTCGCTAACGGTGAAATGGTCAAGACTCCTACAGTGGTAAACCGCTGGAGAGGTTCTGAGAATGGTATCGGTGATGCTGAGAACTATATCTCTCGTACCAAGCTTGCTGATTTGGAGAGAGTTTCTAAGTTCGTTAAGGATAAGTATGGTTACGATACAGGTTCATGGACCAACTTCCCTGCAGACGAGAGCAACTACAAGCTCCTCTTCCGTGTTGACTGGAACATCACGGACAAGCATCACTTGGCTGTACGCTACAACTATACCAAGAACCGTTCTTGGCAGGCTCCTAACGCATCATCTATGGATGGTGGTACACGTGCATCTGGTAGCCGTATGTCTCAGTACTCTATGTCATTTGCCAACAGTATGTATGCCAATGACAATCTCGTGAACTCTTGGACAGTTGACTTGAACAGCCGTTTCACAGATAATCTGTCTAACCAGTTCCTGTTCACATACTCTAAGTTGGATGATAGCCGTTACACTAATTCTTCAGAGTTCCCATTCATCGATATCCTCGATGGCGGACAGAAGAGTGTAGATGGAACTGCTGATGCTGATGGTACCAACAACTACATGGCTTTGGGTTATGAGTTGTTTACCTGGAACAATGCCGTACACAATACAGTATGGAATATCAAGGATGACGTAACTTACTATCTCGGTAAGCACAAGATCATCGCTGGTCTCAACTATGAGCACCAGATGGCTGACAATGCTTATCAGCGTAATGGTACTGGTTACTATCGTTACAAGAGTCTCGACGACTTCCTGAATGGTGGTATTCCAGAGGTTGTATGTTTGACTTATGGTTATGGTGGCAACAACAATCCAGCTGCCCGCGTACAGTATAACAAGGCTGGTATCTACGCTCAGGATGAGTGGCAGATGACTCCTCAGTTTAAGTTGACCTATGGTCTTCGTCTGGATGGTCTGTTCTTCGACAATTCTGACTTGATGACTAACAATGCCATTCTCGGTCTCGACTATAACGGTCGTCACATTGACTCTGGCAAGTGGCCAAACAGCTCTTTGACTGTTTCTCCTCGTATCGGTTTCGTATATGATGTATTTGGTGACAAGACATTGAAGTTCCGTGGTGGTACTGGTTTCTTCCAGGGCCGTTTGCCATTGGTATTCTTCACCAACTTGCCAACCAACTCTGGTATGATACAGTATCAGGCACAGCTGAATGCAACCAAGGCATGGAATCCTCAGACAGGTAAGAAAGAGGGTGTAGATATGAAACCATTTGCAGGTGGTCTGGTTGTTGATAAGGATGGTAAGCCAACAGCAGCAGCTCTCCGTGACAAGTTGATTTCTATGGGTTACCCAGAGAACATCACTCCTGAAGAGGGTTCTGTTCCTTCAGCAATCTCTGCTGTAGATAGAAACTTCAAGTTGCCACAGGTTTGGAAGACATCTTTCGCTGTCGATTATCAGATTCCTGTGTCATTCCCAATGTCTGTTTCTGTTGAGGGTATCTTCAACAAGACATTGAATGCTGCTACATTGACCGACTGGAGCGTACAGGATGCCAAGGGCTTCCCACGTTTCAATGGTGCAGACAACCGTCCTGTATATCCTAAGGGTTCTACCGTAGGTACAAGTGCATATGTACTTGAGAACACAAGCCGTGGTTACGGTTGGTCTTTCTCTGCACAGGTAAATGCTCAGCCATGGGAGTGGTTGAACTTGATGGCTGCCTATACTCATACTGTATCTAAGGAGGTTACTTCACTTCCTGGATCTAACGCTTCTTCTGTATTGAACTATATCTCTACAGTATATGGTCCTAACAACATCAAGTTGCACAACGGACAGAATGTAACTCCTGATCGTATCATTGCTTCTGCAACGATCCACGACAAGAGCAACAACCACTATAGCTTCATCTATGAGGCATGGCGTGGTGGTTACAACTACTCTTACATGACTGTAAACGATATCAATGGTGATGGTTACAACTATGATGCTATCTATATCCCAACCGATAAGCAGGTAGCTGACAATGAGTTCCGCTTCAAGTCAGAGGATGATAAGACCCGCTTCATGGATTATGTACATGCCAACAGCTATCTGAAGAACCATCAGGGTGAGTATGCAGAGGCTTACAGCCTTTACAACCCTTGGGTACATCGTATCGACTTCAGCTACAAGCACGACTTCAAGTTTGATGTGGCTGGTCACACCAACACTATCCAGTTGAGCTTCGATATGAAGAACGTGCTCAACTTCTTCAACTCTAGCTGGGGTGTCATGAAGTACTTGAACCCAGAGATTGGTTCAGATCCACGTATCTTGCGTTACGAGGGTCAGGATGCAGATGGTTATGCAACCTTCTCAACTCCAAAGTCAATCAATGGTAACACCAAGACTTTCGTACCAAATCACGCTATCGGTCAGTGCTGGTATGCATCAGTGGGTCTCCGTTACATCTTCTAATTAATAAAGTATCGAAATTATGAAATTTAAATATTTATTCATCGCATTGATCGCCGTAGCAGGCTTCTTTGCAAGTTGTAGCGATGATAAGGACTTAGGTCAGCTTGATGGCATTCAGCTTTCTCAGTCCTCTCTCTCTATTCCGGTAGAGGGTGGACAGGTTGAATTTGATGTTACTTCTGCTGCTGACTGGAAGTTTGTTACCAACGATAAGAAGGGTAATCCTGTGGATTCTATTCCTGCCTGGATTTCCTCTTCTTGCAAGGGCGGTAGTGCAGGTACAACTCATGTTGTCTTCAATGCTGCTGCTACAAAGGGTGCCAACAACAGCACCTTCAAGTTGGTAAGTGGTGCTCAGACTCAGTACATCACCGTGATTCAGGGTGTATTGAATCCTCCATTCTCTACCTGTGCTGAAATCCTGGCTGGTAATGATGGTGAAACCTATAAGGTGAAGGGTACGCTCACCAAGCTTTCCAATACCTTATATGGTAACTGGTATATCAAGGATGCCACCGGTGAAGTATATGTTTATGGTACACTGGATGCCAATGGTAATGAGAAGAACTTCGCTAGCTTGAAGCTGGAGGAAGGTGATGAGGTTACCATCCAGGGTCCTAGATCCACTTACAATGGTCCTCAGTTGAAGAACGTAACCGTTTTGAGCTATACCAAGTCTTTGATCAAGGTTGAAGAACTCGATAAGGATACCTTGGACAAGGCTGGTGAGGACTTCAAGGTTGCCTTGACCGTAAAGGGTGAAGGCGTAACTGTTGATATCCCTGAGGCTGACCAGAGCTGGTTGTCTGTTAAGGGTATTGTTACCAGTGGTACAAAGGCTGAGATTACATTCCATGCCAATGCCAATGCAAGTGGTGCTCGTTCTTCTAGCATCGGTTTCACTTCTACCAAGGGCAAGCAGAGCTCTACTGTTACTGCTGCAGTTTATCAGCTGGGTTCTATCATCGAGTGCCCTATTGCTGACTTCAACAAGGCTGAGAAGGGTTCTACCGTTTATCGTCTGACTGGTGTCATTACCAAGGTTGTTAAAGCTCAATATGGTAATTGCTACATCAAGGATGCTACTGGCGAAACATACGTTTATGGTATCGGTAAAATGGGCGACTTCGAGAAGAAGGGCTTGAAGGTAGGTGACGTTGTTACTCTTACTGGTGTGAAGGATATCTATAATGGTAAAGGTCAGATGAAGAATGCTACTTTGGAGGCTGTGAAGGTAGTAACCAAGATTTCAGTAGCTGACTTCCTGACTAAGAAAGATGACAAAAACGTATATTATATGTTGGAAGGTACCATCACAGAGTTTGCCGGTCAGAGAAATGATTTGAAGACATACGGTAACTTCGGTTTGACAGATGCAACTGGTTCTGCTTACGTCTATGGCTTGACTGCAGGCTGGGGTGGTGAAGGCAAGAAGGCTGGTGAGCTTGGCTTGAACTTTGGCGATAAGATTACCATCATCGGTTATCATACATCATACAAGAACGCTCCTCAGGTAGGTGGTGCATTCCTCTTCTCTAAGGGAAAGTAATCTGATACGTAAGTTTAATAAATAAGTAAGGTTAAGCGAGAACGTTGCTGAGTAGGTAATGTTCTCGCTTTTCTTTTCCATAAGAATAGAGATATTCTACAATAGATTATTCATTTATAAATAAGTGTAGTTATGAAGACAAAATGGTTTTATCTTCTTTCCTTGAGCTTCCTGCTGGCTTTCTCTGCGTGCAGTAGCGACGGTGATGACCAGGGCTCTCTGAAAGATTCGAATGCGAATAAGAATGTAGTTTCTGCTTCTGTTCCTGCAGAAGCTACAGGGTTGGAATTCCCTAAGATTGTGGCGAATGGAACTTCTAGAAATGTAGTGCTCGTTCGCAGAACGGCTGACTATGGCGTAACCTATTCCACTTACTACGATTTGGATAAGAAGTCGCCAAGATGGTGTTGCTATCAGATTTGCCAGTCTAATAATAAGAAAAAATGGACTAGAAAGCAGTGGGAAGGTGCTACTTGGATGGGCAAGAAATGGAGTGGGGACCCGTTCCAGAAAGACCCGGAGGTAGATGCCGATTGCCAACCACCGGTTAGCAAGGAGTTTAGCGGAAGTGGATATGATCGTGGTCACATCGTGGCTTCTGAGGATAGAGTTTACAGTCAGGATGCCAATGGACAGACCTTCTATATGACCAATATGTATCCGCAGATGCATACTTTCAATGCCGGTATCTGGGCAGATATGGAGAAGCTGGTCCGTAATTTCCTTACCTACGATATGAGTACCCAGGCATCTCATGCCAAAGATACGCTTTATGTGTGCAAAGGTGGCACCATCGACTCTTCTGGTCAGATTCTGAATTATACGAAGAATGGTTATATCGTTCCGAAGTATTTCTTCTGTGCGGTTCTTCTGAAGAATGCCAAAGGTTATCAGGCTATCGGTTTCTGGTTCCGCCACAACGCTTATGGTTCGTCTGAAACGGTTAAGGGTCATGTGGTCAATATCAGAAAGCTGGAAGAACTGACAGGACTTGATTTCTTCTGCAATCTTCCAGATGATATTGAGAGAAGTGTAGAAAATGCTTCTTGTGATCCGAATACGGTCAAGGAAAAGTGGGGATTCTAACCACTTCTCTTGTTGTATGGAATAAGAAAGAATCCGTATATGAAAAAGGGTGCGTCATCAATCTGTGACGCACCCTTTTAATTTATATGATACCAGTTGGATATTAGAACAGCTGGGCGAATGCCTCGGCTGTCTTGCCTGTATAGGTTACCATCTCTGTAACTGGCTGGTAGCCGAAATCCTTGAAGGCAAGGAGCTGAGTGGCTACAAACTGATGGTCGTCAGAGAGGCAAGCTTGCAGCTTCATATTACCCATACTGGTGGCTGATACCGGGAACTTCTTGATAGAAGATTCTACCTCGCTAGGGGCAGAATTAAGGATGTTGATGAGCTTCTTGCCATCCTCTGCAGAGTATTCCTTCTCCTTGATCTTGATTGCACTGTTGGTTGGTTTGTAGATCAACTTGATGGTCAAACCCATGAAACCCTTCTTTACCTGTACATTGTCGAGTGCCAATACTTCCGCACCCATATCTAAATGATTAATCTTAGCCATAATCTTATTTTCTTCTTTAAATATATATATAAATCTGTTTTTTTGTAAAATATAAAAAGAAGAACTAACAGATGAGATGCCGCAGACAAATGACATAATATTTGCTGGCGACATCAAAGTGGATAGGGGCGGTTTCCTGGCGGAAAGGCTCCTTCGCACCTTCTATGACTGATAAAAGGGATGATAAAAATCGGATTCTATGGATTAGCAATCTACTGTTTGCAGATGGGTTGCCATGTATGTTGCCACTTGGCAACAAACGCTGTGGACGACTGCTGCATACCCGATAGGCGGCATTGGATGCATCTTCCAGCTGGGCATCCTGCTCCTGCTGGTGAGGTGTAACCTTGGAAATAGAAGCAGCAGATACCTCTCCATAGCCTGAGAAGACCATGGACATCAGAAAAATGATGTAGAGTATCAACTGCTTCATATTTGATATTGGATGGTGCCGGGAATCTCCCGACACCGTTTTTTAAAATAATTAATAACTTCTTGCGATGATAACGCGAGCTACGGCAGGCTTGCCGCTCACCATATCGACACCTGGAGTCTGCTCGTAAGCGAATGGCACGCAACGGATGGTAGCCTGAGTCTCCTCCTTGATCTTTGCCTCAGTCTCGGCTGTACCGTCCCAGTGGCAGAGGAAGAAACCGCCATTCTTTACACGCTCCTTGAACTCCTCATAGTTGTCGCACTCATATACGTGAGCATCACGGTAAGCACGAGCCTTCTCGAAGATGTTCTTCTGGATGTCTTCCAGCATATCCTTCACGCGCTCTACGATGCCGTCGAAGCTTACGTTCTCCTTCTCCAAAGTATCACGACGCATGATCTCGATGGTGTTGTTCTCCAAGTCACGGCCACCCATGGCGAGACGAACAGGTACACCCTTCAACTCGTAGTCAGCAAACTTGAAGCCAGGACGCTTAGCTGTGTTGTCATCATACTTCACGCTGATGCCCAACTCGCGGAGCTGGTCGATGACAGGCTGCAGCTTGGCAGTAATCTGAGCCAACTGCTCGTCGCCCTTGTTGATAGGAATAATTACCACCTGGATAGGAGCCAGCTTTGGAGGCAATACCAGACCGTTGTCATCGCTGTGAACCATGATGAGGGCACCCATCAGTCGGGTAGAAACACCCCATGAAGTAGCCCATACATATTCAGGCTTGTTCTCCTTATTCAGATAGGTAACATCGAAGCTCTTGGCGAAGTTCTGACCCAGGAAGTGAGAAGTACCGCTCTGCAGCGCCTTGCCATCCTGCATCATTGCCTCGATGGTATAAGTGTTGAGAGCACCGGCGAAGCGCTCTGTCTCACTCTTCACACCCTGCAATACAGGCACACCCATATACTTCTCAGCGAATTCAGCATATACCTTCAGCATCTCCTGAGCCTTTGCCTCAGCCTCTTCCTTGGTAGCATGAGCAGTATGACCCTCCTGCCAGAGGAACTCAGAAGTACGGAGGAATGGACGGGTACGCATCTCCCAACGCATCACGTTACACCACTGGTTGCAGAGGATAGGGAGATCACGCCATGAATGAATCCAGTTCTTATATGTGTTCCAGATGATGGTCTCTGAAGTAGGGCGGATGATCAGCTCCTCATCGAGCTTGGCATTAGGATCCACCTCAACCTCTGTACCATCTTCTGTAGAACGAAGACGATAGTGAGTAACCACAGCACACTCCTTGGCGAAACCTGCCACGTGCTCTGCCTCACGAGAGAAGAAGCTCTTCGGGATGAGGAGAGGGAAGTATGCGTTCTGTACACCTGTCTGCTTAAACATCTTGTCGAGCTGCTGCTGCATCTTCTCCCAGATTGCGTAGCCGTATGGTTTGATGATCATACAACCACGAACTGGTGACAACTCTGCGAGGTCAGCCTTTACTACCAAATCATTGTACCACTGACTGTAGTTGTCAGCGCGCTTGGTTAAATTCTTAAGTTCTTTAGCCATATTACTAATTATATATTTTGTTTTTAAATTCTGCTAGATATTTTGAGCGTGAAAACACGATGTATCTTGATCGTGAAAACACGGCCAATAGGGAATTTCCGCCCCGAAATAGGCGATTTCCTTTCGCCATTTGGACAAATACCCTTAAATTTGCATGCAAAATTACAAAAAAATATTAGAAAACCCTCCATATTGGAGAAAAAAGACGTATCTTTGCATTTAAATAACATAAATATAGGAGAATTATAGTATGAAAAAGATGAAATTTACTGCTGCAGCGCTCTCAATGCTGCTCGTTTTGGGAAGTTGTGGAACTAGTCAGAAGACTGGTACAGCTGCTGGTGCAGGTGCTGGTGCTGCTCTTGGTGCCTTGGTTGGTGGTTTGCTCAATAACAGCCATCGTGGTACTGGTGCAGTGGTAGGTGCTGCTATCGGTGCTGCTGTTGGTGGTACAGCGGGTAACTTGATTGGAAAGCACATGGATAAGGTTAAGGCTGAGGCAGAGGCTGTGAAGAATGCGCAGGTTTCTACCGTTACAGATGCCAATGGTTTGACAGCTGTCAAGGTAACCTTCGATTCTGGTATCCTCTTCCAGACCAACAAATATACGCTCAATGCAAGCGCTAAGAACGACTTGGCTCAGTTTGCCCAGGTTTTGAAGAACAATGCCGACTGCGAGGTAGCTATCCAGGGTTACACCGATGCTACAGGTAATGATGGTATCAACTTGCCTTTGAGCCAGAATCGTGCCAATGCCGTTTCTACCTACTTGAAGTCATGCGGTGTTACAAGCAGCCAGATCAAGAGCGTAGAGGGCTTGGGTTCAGCTAATCCTGTGGTGAATACTACAGCAGCCTGCGCTCAGAACCGTCGTGTAGAGGTTTACATGTATGCTAGCCAGGCAATGGTGAATGCTGCTAACAATGGTACATTGAAGTAAAAACGAATGAGGTTCCCGGAAGGGAAAAAGAAGATAGATGATTCTAAAAAAGATCAGAAATATCGTAAGATGGGTGGTGGTGCTGTTTTTCAGTACCACCATTCTTGCTGTAGTAGCCTACCGTTTTATTCCGGTATATGTTACTCCGTTGATGATAATCCGCTGTTTTCAGCAAGTGGCTGATGGTGAAAGTATTACCTTGCATCATCACTGGGTTTCGATGGATAAGATTTCCCCTCACATGCCTGTGGCGGTGATGGCGAGCGAGGATGCCCGATTCCTCAAGCATCATGGCTTCGACTTCAATGCCATCGAGAGTGCTGCCAAGAATAATGCCCGTGGCGGTAAGGTGCATGGTGCCAGTACCATCAGTCAGCAGACCGCCAAGAACGTTTTCCTCTGGCCGGGCCGTTCCTGGACCCGCAAGGGATTTGAGGTGTATTTCACCTTTCTCATCGAAATGATGTGGAGCAAGCAGCGCATCATGGAGGTCTATCTCAACAGTATCGAGATGGGACCGGGTATCTATGGTGTAGATGCCGTGGCTGAGTATCATTTCAACAAGAAAGCGCAGGACCTCTTCCGTGGCGAGTGTGCCCTGATAGCTGCTACGCTGCCTAATCCTAGAAAGTTCAGCTCCCTGTATCCGAGTGCTTATATGAAGAAGCGCCAGCGACAGATTGAACATCAGATGAAATTCATCCCTTCGTTCCCTCGTGAGGGTGAAGACTACGACCCAAGCACGGCTGTAGGAGGATATAGGGGGAAGTGATTGTTTGTTAACAGTTGATAGTTTATAGTTTTTCCTGTAAATATTGATTAATGGATTTATTGAACGACTTGAATGATGCGCAGCGTGCTGCGGTAGAGTATATTGACGGACCTTCGCTGGTGATTGCCGGTGCAGGTTCGGGCAAAACGCGTGTGCTTACCTATAAGATTGCTTATCTCCTGAGCCAGGGCATGAAGCCTTGGAGCATTATGGCACTTACCTTTACCAATAAGGCGGCAAGGGAGATGAAGGAACGTATCGGAAAACTGGTGGGCGATGACCTCGCCCAGCATCTCTACATGGGTACCTTCCATAGCATCTTCTCCCGTATTCTCCGTGCCGAAGCTGAGCATATCGGTTTCAATAATAACTTTACCATCTATGATGAAAGTGACTCACGTTCACTGCTGAAGGCAATCATCAAGGAGATGGGACTGGATGACAAGACCTATAAGCCTGCTGCCGTTCATGCCCGGATTTCGATGGCGAAGAACAACCTGGTAACTGCCGAAGCCTACGATAGCGACCCTGCCATCCTGGAGCAGAACACGCGTGCCAGGATGCCTGCCATCGGAAAGATTTATGTGGCTTATGTGCAGCGTTGCCGTCAGGCGAATGCGATGGACTTTGATGATCTCCTGATGCTTACTTTTCAGCTTTTCAGAGATCACGAGGAAATCAGACAGAAGTATGCCGGCAGGTTCGATTATATCCTGGTGGATGAGTATCAGGATACCAACCATGTGCAGATGTCTATCGTGATGCAGCTCTGTAAGGAAAAACTGCGTGTTTGTGCCGTGGGTGATGATTCGCAGAGTATCTATAGCTTCCGTGGCGCCAACATCGACAATATATTGAATTATCAGAAACAATTGCCTGGAACCCAGCTCTTTAAGCTGGAACAGAACTACCGATCTACTCAAACCATCGTAGAGGCAGCCAACAGTCTGATTCATCATAACCGCAATCAGATTCAGAAAGAGGTGTTCAGCAAAAATGATAAAGGAGAGAAGATTCTGTATAAGCCTGCCTACAGCGACAAGGAGGAGGCACTGATAGTGGCGAAGAATATCCAGCGCATCAAGCGGCAGGATGATTGCGGATACGATCAATTTGCCATTCTCTATCGTACCAATGCCCAGAGCCGCAGCTTCGAGGAGGAATTCAGAAAGCAGGGCATTCCATATCGTATTTATGGTGGATTGAGTTTCTATCAGCGTAAGGAAATCAAGGATATCATCGCCTATTTCCGCCTTGTTGCCAACCCTGACGATGAGGAGGCTTTCAAGCGTATCATCAATTATCCGGCTCGTGGCATCGGTGCTGCTACCGTGACGAAGATTGCCGATTGTGCCCATCAGAATCAGGTGAGTTTCTGGGAGGTGATAGGGAATATAGAACATTACGGACTGAATGTCAACAAGGGTGCGCAGACGAAACTCGAGAATTTCCGCCTGCTCATCTCTTCGTTCATCGACCGTTCGCATACCCTGGATGTCTATGAACTGGGTGATGCCATCATCAGGGAGAGTAGAATCAGCGAGGATATCATGTCGGGCAAGAATGCCGATGACCTGGCTCGCCAGGAAAACCTGGAGGAGTTTCTGAGTGGTATGCAGACCTTCGTGGCTGGACGCCAGGAAGAGGGACGGATGGATGAAGCCTATCTTACCGATTATCTGCAGGACGTGGCGCTGCTGACGGATGCGGATAGTGAGGGAGAGAAGGATGAACCGAGAGTTTCGCTCATGACGATTCATGCTGCAAAGGGTCTGGAGTTTGCTACTGTTTTCGTAGTAGGTTTGGAGGAGAATATCTTTCCGAGTCCGCTTGCTGCAGTTTCTGTCAGGGAGCTGGAAGAAGAGCGTCGTCTGCTCTATGTCGCGATTACCCGTGCCGAGAAGCATTGCATCCTGACCAATGCCAAGAACCGTTTCCGATATGGCAAGATGGAATTTGATAATCCGAGCCGCTTCATCGATGAGATTGATGCCAGTCTGATAGAGGGAGGAGAAGAGACTCCTGAATCTTCATTCGGTGGGGGAAGAAGTTCATTTGGTGGCTATGGTTCAAGTAGTAGATATGGTTCTGAAGGTGGCTATGGTGGAAGAATGCCATGGGATAGAGACCGGTCAGGCTATGGTCGTCATTATCAGAATTCTAAGCCTGTAGCTTCGCAATTCATGGCTGATCCAAAACCAGGATTTAAATCTGTAAGAGCTGTGAATGCAGTACATAGAATTATGGGTGATACCGCTAGTTCTTCATCCGTTGCATTAGCTGGTTCTTCAGCTTCTAATGCTTCCTCAGCTGCAGGTTCTCTCAGCGAGGGCTGTAGAATTGAGCATCAGCGTTTTGGAATAGGAACGGTATTGAAGATAGAAGGTACCGGAGAGAACACGAAGGCTACCGTAGAGTTCCAGAATGCAGGAACCAAGCAGTTGCTTCTGAAGTTTGCCAAGTTCACCATTCTCTCATAGAAAATAGAAAGAAGATAAAACTGAGGATATGAAAAAATCCCAGCTGGAAAAGAACTTCCAGCTGGGATTTTTTCATATAGAATCTTTTATAAAGCTTCATCATCAGGACGCTGAATGGCAGGCTTCTTGATTTTTGGAAGATGCTTCTTGCGTCTCAACCAGGCAGCCTTGCGCTGCTCGTAATCTTCGCGGTGGCGTTCAAGGAAATTATCTGCCATGAATTTATTCCTTGAACTTACTGTAGATCACCTTGATCTGAACAGGACCTGTAGCCACCCGCTTGCCGTCCTTGGTGGTGTAATCCTTGTCAGGATCATCCGTCGCCTTGATCAGTCGGGTAGAGGTGAGCTGCATGTCGTGATTGATCTTGGTAATCACGGTAGCATTGTTCTGTGTACTTGTTGTCAAGGTCACAGGTACCAGCACCACCTTGTTCCAGTTTTCACTCTTGTCCTTGTTCCTGTACATCGCAGTAACCAGGTTACTGATGTTATAGAAGGTATAGGCATTCTTCACGCCTGTTGAGTTCTTGTTGTAAGAAGCCGTATAGGAGGTGCGGTTGTCTGTCAGCTTGTTTTTCTCGAAGAAGGCATCCAGACTGTCTTTCTGTACCATCAGGATAGTAGAAGGAACGCTGAACTGATAGTCGTTGTTGTTATCTACATTGTTCATTCTAGGGAAAGAGATGGTAGCTGTATTCAGCGTATCCTTCTCATGGCCCTTCATGATATCCTCTACTGGCAACGTTACTTCTGTGAAGATGCCGGCTGGTGACTTCAGATACGTGCAGCTCTCATCCTTTGCCAGATTAGCCAAAGTCTTGGTGTCGTTGGTAATCTTGTTGAGCTGCAACACCTCTTCTGTACCATCAAAGCGGTTGAAGGCGAGACCTGTTACGATACTGTCGTTGCCCGCAGAGTTCTTCACCGTCTTCTGGATCTTGTAGTAGAACTGCAACTCGGTATTCCAGATATTGGCTACGTTCCCGATACCACCGGCATTCTTGATATAGAAACCCGGACAAACCTTGTTGAGGAAATCCCAGTTGGTCTTGAAGTACTCAGGGTGCTCCACGAAGGTATTCATCACGTAAGAACCGTAGTTCTTGTAGGTCTTGCCATCCTTTGCCGTATATGGCTTGTTCAGATAGATCTTGAAAGCCATCGTCGTGCTGTTCAGGTTATAGGTGGTGCTCGACTTATAGTTGTTCTCGCTCACCCAGTTGTCCTTGAAGGCATCATAATCTGAGTAATACTCCTGATCCTCGCTCATCGGCTTGCTCATCTCGTAGGCAGTAGCCTTCATCGGTGCGAGGGTATCACCGTATGTAGTTTTGTATGATACCAGGAGATAGCATGAGTCTGCTTCGATCCTGCCTTCGTGTGCATTGCGGATGTACTCCAAAGTGTCCAGACTGAATGATGACAATACGCCAAACTGGGTCATATAGTCGCCAGCTACGTAGGTGCCGGTCTCAGGATCCTTCACGTTACCGATCATACCCGTATTGTTTCGGCTCAGAACCGGGCCGGAAACGATGGAGCGTGAGGTGACGTTGAACACCTGGTCTTTGATAGAGATGTTATCAACGTCGTTGGTGATTGACGATCCGATGTTGTCGGTGGTGTCATCACATGCAGCAATAGTCATCGCTGCTATAAATAACGCTGTAAATAGTCTTAAAATCTTCATTATCCTTGAAATGTGTCTAATTTCTGAAGCTTACTCCTCATCAGGGCATACTTCGTTGATGAATGTCTTGTAGGCATCCGCAAAGTCATCGCCAGGATAAGCGAGGGTTGGCTTGCTCTTCTCATTGGCATAATCCAAGAGAGTTCTGTTTGCCAGGCTTTCGCCTTCAATCACGCCGTCGCTGTAGTCGATGGCCATCTTGCCCAACTCGATGAAGTCGAAGTCCTCCTTGTAGTCAGAGAGCAGTTCCGACTTGGCATCACGGAACTCCACGCAGCGCTTGAAGTGTGTGCCGAGTTCGCCCTTCAGCTCGTTGGTATAGAGTGAGATGATCACCTTTGAGTTGGCGAAGGAAGGCTCCTCAGCGTATGCCGTCTTGATATAGAAAGGAACCACAGCGCTTACCCAGCCCTGACATACGATGACGTCTGGCTGCCAGCGAAGCTTCTTCACGGTTTCCAGTACGCCGCGTGCGAAGAAGATGGCGCGCTCCCCATTATCTTTATATTCCACACCCTGCTCGTCGGCTGCCATCTGGCGGCGGGTGAAGTAATCGTCGTTATCAATGAAATAGATTTGTTGACGTGTTGTTGGTATAGATGCAACCTTGATGATCAGCGGATGGTCTGTATCATCGATGATAAGGTTCATACCAGACAGGCGAATCACCTCGTGCAGCTGGCCGCGACGCTCATTGATGGTGCCCCATTTAGGCATAAAGGTGCGAATCTCAAAGCCTGCTTCCTGCATTTTCTGAGGTAATTCGCGTCCCATGATAGACATGTGGGTCTCGGCTACGTATGGGTCGATCTCCTGATTGATAAATAATACTTTCTTTGCCATAAATTTAATTATTATTCTTACGAATTAGGTGCAAAGGTACAAAAAAAACTCCAAAAAAGCGTATTTTTCTTCTGAAATTCAATAATTTCGGCAATAATTCGCATATTTTTAGGTTTTTTCTTTCTTATTTGAGAAAAAAGTTGTTATTTTGCACCCGAAAACAGATAAGAAGATGAAAGTAATCAATAAGATTGTTGACCTCCAGAACGAACTTTTCGATCGTCGCAAGGAGGGAAAGGAAATCGGCCTTGTGCCAACTATGGGTGCGCTTCATGAGGGTCATGCCTCTCTGGTAAAGCGCAGTGTTGAGGAAAACGGTGTTACGGTAGTTTCCGTTTTCTTGAATCCTACTCAGTTTAATGACAAGGGTGACCTGGAGCGTTATCCACGTACACTCGATGCTGACTGCAAGCTCCTTGAGGCTTGTGGCGCTGACTATGTGTTTGCTCCTTCTGTAGAGGAGATGTATCCTACACCGGATACCCGCCACTTCGAGTTCCCTCCGGTAAGTACCGTGATGGAGGGTGCCAAGCGTCCGGGCCACTTCAATGGTGTATGCCAGGTAGTTAGTCGCCTGTTCTATATCGTTTGTCCTACCCGTGCTTATTTCGGTGAGAAAGACTGGCAGCAGATTGCTGTCATCAAGCAGCTCGTGAAGTACATCAACAGTGATGTGCAGATTGTGGAGTGTCCTATCGTCCGTGATGAGGATGGCTTGGCTAAGAGCAGCCGCAATACATTGCTGACCGCTGATGAGCGTGCCATCGCACCGAATATCTACAAGGCTCTGAAGGCGAGCGTAGAGTTTGCCAAGAATCATACTGTGCAGGAAACTCACGACAAGGTAGTGAGCGACATCAATGCCGTAGAGGGGCTGGAGGTAGAGTATTTCCAGATTGTGGATGGCGACAGCCTGCAGGATGTGGCTTCATGGGAGGATAGCGCCTATGTGGTAGGTTGCATCACCGTATATTGCGGCAAGACTCCTATCCGTCTCATCGACCATATCAAGTATAAAGGATAATTCCTCTATAGATTTCTTTATTAAGTTTAATCCGTAATAGATAAAAGTAATAACAGAACAATGCAGATTGAAGTATTGAAGAGTAAGCTCCATTGTGTGACTGTAACTGAGGCTAACCTGAATTACATGGGTAGCATCACGATAGATGAGGATCTGATGGACGCAGCTAACCTGATAGCAGGAGAGAAGGTGCAGATTGTGGATAACAACAATGGCGAGCGCCTGGAAACCTATATTATCAAGGGTGAGCGTGGCAGCGGTTGTATCTGCCTGAACGGTGCAGCAGCCCGCAAGGTGCAGGTGGGTGATACCGTCATCATCATCGCCTATGCCCTGATGGACTTTGAGGAGGCTAAGACCTTCAAGCCTACCGTGGTTTTCCCGAAAGAGGGAAACAGGGTTTAATATTCAATGGAAACAAAAGAAAGGGTGTGTTATGGACTTATGGCACACCCTTTCTTTTGTTTTATTACTATATAATTTAAGGTGTAATTACGATGGGTTAAGGATAGATTTCAATATGGCTGCTGCCGGAGTTGCCATTCTTGATGATCCTTATCTGGGTGGTGATGCGCTCGCTCATCGTGTCGGTATGACTGATGACGC
>OGKL01000038.1_pt1 | contig 42819 bp, 41 predicted proteins | sample 1572471 | NCBI WGS metagenome assembly OGKL01 (sample SAMEA2582156, study PRJEB24529) | metagenome | biome: Human gut stool | place: China | collected 2011
ATATTCCTGAAAGTTCTTCTGTATCGAAGGATGAGGAAGACTATCAGAGAATCATCGACAAGCTCTATCATCCTATCAGAGACAACTTCCAGACGCTAGCAAATAAAACTGGGCAAAAGCAAGAAGCAGAATCTATAGATAACATCAATCCAGATGCTACAGAGAAGGAAGCTATTATTGTCCATCAAGAAGAAATGTCAGGAAATGAGTCTGGAAATGAGTCTGGAGAAGAGCCAGCTAAGGTTTGGGTGGAAGACAATCCTTCTACAGCCGAAGATTCAAGAGAAGTTCCTGTTGAAACGCCTATCGCCAAGCCAAAGTCATGGACATTAGGTGGCAGAATCAAAAATGGTCTGAAGAAAATAGCAGAAGATCTGGACATCATCATTAACGATGATGAAAACTATAAGTAGTTGATGATGATTAATACTAGGAAAGCGATTTTGGTTGGAAACAGAGGGTGTGTCATAAGACCATGACGCCCCCTCTTTTTCATTGCAATATTATATAAACCATTAGTTTAGAATACAATTTGGAGCGCATTATCCGTCTTTTACCTGTGAAAGATGTGGTGTGAAGGTAATGAATCCATTTGAAAGTGAGTTCATGCAAACTCATCATAAGAATGGAGACAAAACAGACAACCGGGATAGTTACTTGGAGTGCCTATGTATAAAATGTCACTCAGAAGTTGACGACACACATAGACGAAATTTCAACACCCTTGCCTATCAAGGGTTAATAAAGGAATTTCTTTATCAATATGGTACAGAGCGTTTTAAGGGAAAGAGTGGAGAACTTTTTTAGTTCCCCACTCTTTTATAACTTAGCCATATTATAGCAGTGGGCAAAACTTGAAGACTAAGAGGTCGTAAGTCTTGCTCGCAAGCTTTCCATGACGAAGTGGGATACTACAAGTTTTTAGCTTATGAGTAGTTCAAATCAACCAATCTTCTCACAATCGAAATATTTGACGATAGCATGGTACCGATTACACCGCTACGCATGGTACCGATACAGCGCTATCGTCAACATATAGGTCTTTAGACTGGTGTTGAATATCTAAATCATCATGAGTCCAACATTTTTTTGTCTAACTCATAGGTTATATATGAGAACTTTTCCTTTGCTTGTTTAGGAGAAGCTATTATTGGCAATGACCATACCCCTTCAACATTATCAAACCCCAAATCTTTCAGAGCACTCGGTCTTACAGATGGCTTATTAGGAGCCCTATCCAACCATGCTATTATTCTATATCCATCATTTTCGATATTCATATCTAGTGTTATATTGTACATTGAACTTTTGGCATAAAATACAGAAACATTACCGTCTGACCAGATGCGAAATCCACCCCAAGAGTCCATTTTTACTAGAGTCTTTTCAAACACTTCACCATTATGGAATAACTTATAGTTTCCATTAGCCCTTGTCTTTTCCATAACTTCTATCACATTTTGAGCATAGACTCTAATCTTATGGTCCTGGGCAAAATCCAGATAGTCGATATTCTGGATTAAAGGATTATACAGAGAATTCCTATCAATATTATTCTTAATGATTGAATCCAAACTTCGCTCTTCAATGAAAGTCTGTATAAAAGATAGTATACTCTCTCCATTTTGTTCGAAAAGTGTACGCCATTCTGTCTTTGAGCACAAAGTAAGGTTTGCTGTACCTGTATCCATAGGATATCCATCTATACCATATGCAAGCAAAGCTTGTCTGAGTTTGTTTCTACTGGCTCCTATTATCCACAACTCCTTTATAGCATTGAAGAGTTTTGATAAACGGTTATAGCAACCATTACTCCATGTTACAAGAGTCTGTATTTGACCATCATATATACTGAAGTCTTCTGCTTCAGCAAATAATACTTCTATCAGTTTTCTTTGCTCTTCATCTACAGCAGTAGTTTTGATAAAAGTTAGTTTGGATATTTCTTCTTCTACATCGAATTTGGGGAGTTCTAATAATCCAAGAATATCTTCACCAGGAAGTGATTTAATAAGTTCACACATTCTATAGCCTGGAACATTTATTGCCTCATTTTTTGGTGATCTATACACACTCCTATATCTTGCCATATTACAGAGAATATGATATACTCTTTGAATATTATTTACAGATGCCTCTGGGTATTTTGCACAATATACCATTGTTGGAAGAATTGAATATAATTCTTTTTGGGTATAATGTGACTGAGTCTCTGGATAGTTTACTTTAGGAGTAAACAAACGGACATAATCAGTTTCATACATACGTTTGTATGCACAGAACCACTTCCAAATAGTATCCATTGATATAGACAATGGAAACTTATCATTTGATATCTCGTAATTTTTATACCATGAAGATTCATCCCCACTTTCAAGAATACGAACACAGTGAAGAAATGCAAGCATTCCTTCTGTAGATGTGTCATATTCATTTTTCTTCCGATGTTTCCAAAACCAGGTTTCCATAATTTCCCAGTCTTGTGCTGCATTAAAAACGCCATTTTGGCTGTCGTTAGTACACCTAGAATAAGATGGATTTGCCATCATTATCTGTGGCTTTAAATTTTGGTTGGCAGTCAATGGTTCTCCTGTTGTATTGATGACTACAAAAGTTTCCTCTCCATTCTGTCTATTATCCATATCATAAAAAAGGAACTTGAGCTTAAGTATAAGAAAATCGCCAAGTAATTCTAAATTCTTACAGTCTTTGAGCTTACATTCTATAGTCGTCAAGGCTCGTATGATGCTAGCTATAGTCGGATCATGATGATAAGAATTGAGGAACCATGACTGATCTCCCAATTCGTTAACAGACAAACTATCTTTAAGAAAATAGTGCAATGTAAGATCACTTAAGAAATACAAGGAACTTTCTCTAATTCCATAGAGAAGATGCGGTTCATTGTCATCCTCTAGTAATTCAAAATTGGAAATGAGCAAATCTCTGTATTTATTTCCAGGCAACATTCTATTGATTACTCCGATAATCAAGAACAATGTCGTGAGACGCTGTTGCCCATCACAGAGTTGTAAGTGATATGGAGTCAACACCTTATCATAATATCCATAAATCAACCCCATAGTAATCTCCTGCGACTTTTCAAGCCTTAGGATACTATCAATAAAGGAACTTGCAAGTGAATCCTCAGCATTATCTGAAATAGGATTCCCCCAGCAATAGTCACGCTGCAAATCTGGAATGATTACTTTATCATTCTCACCACAAAATATTTCACTAAGTGAATATGCCTCACCACTTATTAACTGTGCCATAAATTAATTCGTTTTATTATAAATTTCAGGATATTCGTTCTCAAATTCCTTGATTTCTGCATATTTACGCATTGGAACTTGCTCTTTGTTCCATGGTTTATCTGAGATTTTATCTTCCCAATTTACATCAGAAAAGACCATCGTTGTATGGATCAGATGACGACTTTTGAATGATTCATCATCTTGATCTGTGAAAAAATACTGATTCTTCTTGCGAAAATCCGCATCGTTGAACTTTGAATTATCACGCTTATAAAGAAGTACCAGATTTCCAATACAGTGTTCAGAACCATAGTATATATGGTGATCCTCTTTACACGTCCATTCCATTTCTTCACGCCAGAGGGCAATAGAGCATTCATCCTTAATAGGTTCGTCATTCCAGCCCAAAGCAATATTCTGATCATTTTTATGACCTATTTTTGATTTAGGATATACATGCTCCAAGGAACGATTGTATTCTATATTAAAATCGAACTTTCTATCGCTATAAAGATTATCCTGCTTAATGTTTTGACGTAATAGCCACCGATAGGCTGTTTCATAATAATACATAAACAACATATTGCTTTCTAACTCACGTTGAAATCTATTACGAGCATCGGAATATCTTTCAACATTTACTGCGACTATATCCTCATGATTGACACCAATAATTGCCCAATCATAATAGCGTTTTAACTCAGCTATAGACTTAGAATGGGAACCATCCTGATTGATACCAAAATACCATCTGAGAAAGGCAAATCGTTGTTCTGCATTATTGCGAATATAAAGGATTACTCCTAAATAATTGTACGAAATTGAATGATTATAAGCATCTTCTATCGACTTTTGAAGAAGTCTCATTTTCTTGAACACACTCTTAGACTGCTTCATCGTCTGCGACTTAAGAAGTTTGTCCTTAAAACCATTAAAATTTACTTTACTACTCTCGCTGACTAGTGGGAGCAACCAACCCAATTGTTTGCCTCCTGTCCTAAAAAACGATTCAACATTTTTGTCACTCCACCAATAGAGCCATGAATCCCATTCTCGTGCCAATCGTCCCCGAAGAGCGATATGTTCTGCTTCGCTAAACAAGTTATGTTCAAGGGATGCGCATCGCAACAATTCTGCTTTAATTAGCTCCTCATCCGTCATTTTGGCTTTATTGCCATTCATCATAGTGAAAACTATCTTAGCCTGTTCTTCAGGAATGATAACGAATAAAAACTTTACATGTTCCAAAATATATTTTCTAAAATCTTCTTTATCAATATCCTTTAACTCCCTTGCGAATATACGCAGTGTTCTTTTAAAGAAAAAAATATCTTGGTATTCTTCTGTATCATTGCGGGAACAATCCTCCTTGTCTAGATTATTTAGGAAGTCGTTGGATTCCTTACGAATATCATATTTGATACTTATATAATCTTTGTAGCCCGTATATTTCAGTAGAAGATAGAAGAAAGTTGTCCTTTGTTGACCATCTACGAGAACAATATCAAAGGATTCTTTCTTTTCATGCACAGTTATCCCTTGAAGGAATATATCACTTTTATGTTTGTATGATTCCTTAAGTGAATTGATTAAGAAAGAGACAGAATCAGATTGCGAATTTTTCTTTCTCTGTCCCCAAACATAACCACGCTGATAGTCAGGAATGACGAAGCTTCCAGATCCTTTCAGCAGTTGAATATAATTTGATAGGGTAATGGTTGTCTTGTAACCTATGTCCTTTAACCTATCCTTTAAATTGTTTATTGAGCTCATATTTTATAGTATTTGTAATGCGATGGCAGCGCAGGCTTCTGCATCGGCCAAGGCATGATGATGGTTTGACAAATCATAACCGCAGCGAGCTGCAATTACATCAAGAGTATGATTACCTTGTGGCCAAACTCGGCGTGAAGCCACACAGGTACAGTAGAACGGATAACCGGGATAGTCCATCTGATAGATACGGAAGACCGCTTTCAGACAGCTCTCGTCGAACGCCTTGTTGTGGGCTACGAGAGGGAGACCGGCTATCTTTGGCTCTATCTGTTTCCACACTTCAGGGAAGATGGGCGCATCTTCTGTATCGGCAGTGCACAAGCCATGCACCTGGCTACACCAATAGTTGTAATACTCCGGTTCGGGCTTGATGAGTGAGTAGAATTTGTCCACTATCTCGCCGTCACGAACTATGACGATGCCCACGGAGCAGACTGATGAACGCTCATTATTAGCTGTTTCAAAGTCTATTGCTGCAAAATCTTTCATAACGTGTACTTATTTATTAGCTTTATTGAATAAGGAGCTGTCTTTTCGCATTCTATCGACAAGCCAAAGGTGTCGAAGATATTCCACTTGTGGAAGTTACGCTTCAACATCTCCTCGCCTCCGCTCAAATCCACATTGTCCATCCAGCGGCGGTTCAGTTCCTCAAAGGAAATCTTATGCACTCGATAGATGGTCTCCACAATCCACACGAGCTTGTTGGTTTGATTCAATGCCATACTTGTATATTACATTTAATGTTTTAATAACGTTCTGGCTGCAAAGATATTGCTATGGTGTGTATCTTTTATTCACACCTTCATTTTTTTTTGCCTAAACTAGAGATTTCTGACAGAATTCAACTGAAAATAGCATTTGTTTTCATGATCATCCAGGTGAAAGCCATTGATACCACTTCCAGAGTCACAGCAACGGTGGTCTTCATAGTAACTTCTTTATGGGTATCGCGAATATAGACTCCTTACCTACAGCAACGATGATTCTTTCCATCTCCTATCGCTCCCATGTCCAATATCAAGGAGCCAGGTTTTTACTTTGCAAAATTACGATAAACGTAAACCTGCAAGTACCGCCTAAAGGCTATTTCTGTATTTTTTGTCTAAGCAGCCGATGGCTACCGAAAATAATACAGAAATTCCTTGCACCCTGTTTACTCTTATTTATCGTATTGACTTGCACGTAAAAAGCCTATCACCTTTTAATCTTCGGGATTTGGGGAGAGGGAATAATATTTTTAAATTACTAGTTGCAGCAGGTCTGTCGTGGGTTCACACGGAAAACGAGTATTCATATGATGTTACTTTTTGTTCTTGGCGTCTCAGTTCTTACAGTTATTACAGCTTACTCTCCTGAGAAATGGAAAGACATAATAGATAAAGTTAATGAATGATTTTTTCACAGTTCATAACAGGCTGCGTGAAGAAATCGTTCCACAAAATACAGAGAACTAGTTTTTACCTTACAATTTCTAGCCTAGAATCGGAAACGTAGTAGAGTCCTCTGTTGCTGGAAGGTCAAGAGGAAGAAGAGAAGTGCTACACCATAATATTTTGGGTAATACTTCTCTTTTTCCATCTATCACATAATAGCAAAGACAACTTCTCCCCCTCTCTTCAATTTCACACTACTAAAAAGGAAAAAGGGCATTTTTCTGCGATTTAAGACGTTGTTGCAATTTTACCGAGGAAAGTTTCATTGCAAATCATCCAAGAACCTGGTCTCCCATACAAATCAAGAAAAAGAAGGCTTTCTCTTGATTTGAAGCCCCCTGTACCTATCTCTTCTCATATCACCAAACTTGTCTTAGGATTCTACAAGGCCATGAAGGCATTTATTCCTTATAATTTTGTCGCAGCAAACTCAAGAATGCCTATATGGAGTACAGAGGAAAAGATCCAGAACCAATACTACAGGAGAAGGAGAGATGAAAAATCTGTTAATTGCCGCAAATCCCATATCTTTATAATTTTGTCGCAACAAAGCACCTAAGATTAATAATTATGTCGCAGATGGGTTTATATTTTTGTCGCATCATCTTATAATTATGTCGCAGGTAGCTAAAGGGAGATAGTATAAATCAGTTAGTTACAGATACTGAAAAGATTAAGCCAAAAAAAGAGATTTAAAAAAGAGCAGACTGGCAAGAAGACTTATAGTGGTGTTTCTTCTTCCTTTATGATGAAGAAAGGAGAAACTTCCAGCTTCATGGGGAGAAAGTTTTTGAAAGCCAAGCCATATTAAGAAAGAACAGACTTTTTTGCGCGTTAATAAATGTATCTTTATGTTAGATAGTGTTATTATATGGCATATATTAATCATCCTCATTCTAATGATGCGACATTTTTATAAAGATGCTAAATCGAAGCAATCCTGAAGAATACTATTAATGCGAAATAATATATAGTAAGCAAAGCCATTTAAAAGACAAAAGAAGAACAGTTTGAGCCAAACAATTCAAGTTCGTTTCATTAAAATATACCTGCTAAATTCAGATTACCAGATAGATATATGAATATTTCTATTATTTAATTGGACAATGATTACTTTAGTATATCACTTCTAGTAATCACATCTATCCTAACAAACCATCTTATATGCAAAAAAAGTTAATCTAGATTCATATTATACCCTTATAATTTTGTCGCAACAAAGCACCTAAGATTTATAATTATGTCGTAGATGGGTTTATATTTTTGTCGCATCATCTTATAATTATGTCGCAGGTAGCTAAAGGGAGATAGTATAAATCAGTTAGTTACAGATACTGAAAATAATAAGCCAAAAATAGAGATTTAAAAAAGAGCAGACTGGCAAAAGGACTTATAGTGATGTTTCTTCCTCCGTTATGATGCTGAAAAAGTAAACTCCCAGCTTCATGGAGGGAAAGTTTTTGAAAGCCAGGCCGTATAAAGAAAGAACAGACTTTTTTGCGCGTTAATAAATGTATCTTTATGTTAGATAGTGTTATATTGAGGTCTTCTTATTCTTTCTAATATAAGTCATAATCCTCACGCATAACATGCAAATTCAAGAGTTAACTGCTATTCCGATCTAATTCAACCAATAATTTTGTCGCGATAACATTTCTATAAATACTTATACCATATTGAAGCAAAGGACTTTATAGTATACCTTCTATATATTTTGTTTGCTCTGAACATACATCATACGACAGAATAATAAACCAATTGAACCTATTTGCGACAAAAGTACAACGAAGTCGTAAAACGTTCTACTATTATCTGATTTCCTTTATTTTTTTGTCGCAGGTTTATTACATAGTAATCCCCTGCCCTATTTGGCATTTCTATTTTTGTCGCAAGTTACTTTATTAAAATCATTCAATTCACTGATAAACAAACAAATACAATCATGTTGCGACAAAATTATAATTATCTTATACTTCGATTTTTGGTGTACATTACGACACAATTATAACGTTAACTTCTATCATGGAATACTTCACCTATAGAATTAGATTTGGCTTATAATTTTGTCGCAGTTATATGGAATATTCCTTAAAGCCTTTCTTCATCCAGCTCCCTAAATCACGCTATACAATTAATAAAGTATTCTTTTTACAGCCTTTATTTATTAAGAATACTCCATAATATGCCACATCACATGCGACACAATTATAGTTATAATGATTTTATTTGCGACATAATTATTTAATAGTCGTTTTAAAAATCATATTTTTTGTTTTTTTATAATTTTGTCGTAGCAAAGTGCCAGTTAAAAAATTGATAATCATTCCTTTCTATATATTATAATTTTGTCGCAGCAATGTTTTAACTCTCAGAGATTCAAAAGTTTATATATTATATCCCAATCCCTAAAACCCTAAAACTCAAGCCCGGACAAAATTATAAACTTAGCGTGATTTTGCCTTTAAACTCTGGCTTTTCTTACTATAAAAACAATTATCATTTATAATATTGTCGTAATAAGATAGGTAACCTATATTAAAGTATTACTTTAACGAAAACTAATAAATTAATTAAATTCAATACACAACAATATAATTATAAGTGATAATAATAAAAGATTACTCAAAAGAAGAGTTGTGAAATAACTTTGTTTACGACAATCCATATTATATATATGTCGTAACATAATTCAAAATTTTATTTTTACTTATAATTTTGTCGCATCTATTTTCTAATCTGATACCATGTTTTTTATGGTCAGAACTCAAATTGCCCTATTGATTTTCAATTAGTTATAGAATGACTTCCTACTTTTTGAACTCATTGTTTCAAGATTTTATATTTTTGTCTTGTCTTTTAGAGGTTAAAAAAATGTAATTTACGACTCTTTTAAGAAGATTGTCGCAGAAATTATGTATTTTTGTGCCCAAAATTAAAATCATACAGCTATGTCTAAAGCGAAGAAAAAGGAAGAAATTGAGGAGGTCGTTGCAGAGGTAATACCTTCTGGCGATGAAGGAGGCAAGATTGCTAAGAAGAAATCTGGGCGTCCTAAGAAAGTTGATGGATTGATTCTGGCAGAAAATCCACACTATTTTATTTCTCAGCCAAACGATGTTACTCAGGCAATCAGCAATCTTTCTGCAGTTGAGAGAAATTGTTGGTTGCAGATTCTTCGTGGTATACAGAAAAACAAGGATCTTCCAGATGGACATCCAGAGAAGTATCAGCTTACCCTGACTCGTAGCCAGCTGCTTGAATGTGTATCCGGGCATAGCTCAAACTTGGATTATGCCTTCAATGCATTAAAGAACATCACTGATTCAAAGAAGGTCTTTCATTCCAAGGACGGTCACCGCATTTATGCTGGTTTATTGTCGTATGTGGATGAGCATCCTGATCAAGAGACCTACACTGTGGGTATTACTCCAGTACTCCTCCCCTACTTTACCAACCTCTCATCTGAATTTACTGTCTTTGACATGTATATCGAGATGAGCTTCAAGAGTGTGTACTCACAACGCTTCTATGAATTCTGCTGTCAGTATCGCAACAAGGAAGACAAGATCTTCTTCATGACCGTTCATGATATCAAGAAGATGTTCAACCTTCTAGAAATTAAGGATGAAAAGGGCAACATTATCCAGAAAGAACAGTATAAAAACGGTTCTGATTTCAAGAAGCGAGTGCTTGACAAGGCTAAGAACGACATCAGGAAACTCTACGAAAAGGGACTTTGTGACGTTTGTTTTGATTATAAGGTTAAGAGCAAGAACTCCAGAGGTGCTGTTACTGCCTACTATTTTATCATTGAAACAAATGGTAATACTGCAAGACTTGGTGCAAAGAAGCCGGTTACACCAACACAGATTAAGATTCTGTCTGAAGGTTATGGTGCAAAACTGACCAAGATCATCACCCAGATCAACACCTTCCTTCGTGCGCATTTCAGAGTTGAGCAGTCCAGCTATTATATCACTGCCATCAGCAAATCTGTTTCTACAGTTGACTCGCAGTCAGAAAGAATTGAAATTCTAGAGAAAATTGCCAAGCAGCTGAAGAAAATAGCCTTGAGATATAGTAAAGAGGATTTTGATACTAACGAGAGAAAAATCTGTGGTTCAGTATGCAAGATGCTCTATGAAGATTATGGAGTTCCGTATATGAATGGAAAGCCAGGTAAGGGAGTACAAGGTAGATTGTTTGACGATTAATACATAAGATTATGGTGAAAATAATATCTAGTTTCAATTCATCCATTCCATCTGTGCGCAAAGTGAAGAATTGGTTGCAAACTGACCCACATCACATTTGGCATGGTAGAGATAGGTTGGTTGTATTCTTCATCCTGGCTGGTGATGAAGCTGCCAATGCATTCATTCCACTAGAAGAAGTTGACTTCTCGGAACAGGATGAAGGTCTGAGAATGATTTTAGAATCTACTCATCATGAGGAAATGGAGAAAAGGAATTATTATCAGCAAGTGTATTTCAAGCTCAATGCTCATCTCGATGCTCTGGATGACCTGAACATTCAGCTTACCTCTACTTCTAAAGATGAGGATTTAGAATATTATAATCAAATTGTTGATAGCATCCATGAGCAGCATGAGAAGTTGATGAATTTTATCAATGATGTTTTTGTATGGAGAGACAGGAAGGATATGGGGGCCTATCTTGGTGAGATCCCATCTGTTGAAATCTCTGAGGAAGAATAGTATATACGGGGCATGTCTTCAGCAAGGCATGTCCTTTCTCGTTGTATTTTGTCCTCTCCCCTACCCTATTCTGTAACATATTTCCGGTATTTTCCTTTACCTCTTACTTCCATTAATACATGGATATTTTCCCATCTATATCATTCTTGATTGAACGCTATCATTAAAAGTTTGTATGTTTGAAAGTTTGTAAGCACACTTACATGTACATTACTTTACTTGATAGTAGTATACTGTAAATTGCTGATATATAGAATTATATCTTATTTGCAGGTTTGCAAACATGTTTGAAAACAAAAAAAGTTCGCTATTTACTGTATTTTAGAATCCATTTTGTTCAGAGCATGGGAATTAGTTTATCCCCTACCCTACTTGCTTATTGTATTTGCAACGTGGCGATAGTAAACCTACATAGTTACCATGATAATGGAATCGTCTGTTGAAAACTTCATAAAAGTAGGGAGTCTAGACTATAGATTAAGAATGGGGTAAATCAACTTTAGTAGTCGTAACATATGACTGAAGTAATGATACAGGAGATGGAGGATGCTGCAGCCTGGTTATCGACTCTTCATGGTAAGGAGTTAATGCAAGAAGCCGCTGTTCCAAAGAAGATTGTTGCAGAGGACTTTTTTTGTTGCGGAACTGCGGCGTTATACAATCCAATTGTAGAATGAATGGATATAAAAGCTAAGCGACATGCAGAATCTGAAGGCTCTGCTTATAAAAATTCTGATTTTTCGTTAGAAACTCCTTCTGGAAGCTTATGAACTGTTGCCATGAAAGTTCATGATTGAAGATATAAGTGGCTACATAGATGATTTGTGGCTGCTGTAACACGAATTTGTATCAGATGCTGTTATTAATTATATTTGGACAGACTTAACTGTCATAGATGTATAAGATACCTGCTACCCTACCCCATCAATAATCTATCTTACATACTTATTGTTATTCTTTACTATCTTATTTTGTATTGAGCTTTCCAAATCTTTTCACCTGATGATGTGTTCTCTTTTACTTTCAATATTTGTTTGAAAGTTTGAAAACCTACAAACAGTATGTTTGTATTTTTGTATTGTGTTTTTTAATACATTAATATATAGATATATAGCTATAGTATATGTTTACAGGTATGTTTGAAAACGAATTAAACTGAAAAAATGAAAACCCGTACGCAAACGTATTGCATTTGTCACTCTTCCATTTTTTTTGAATCTCTATTTATCATTGTGCTCTCTCCTTCTTTCTTTTTCAAGATATATTGTTTGCTCGTTTAATTGCTAGTTTGTCTGGTTGATTCTTGTTCTTTTGATCTCAAACAATCTTGTTTCTTTGTATCTTGGTAAACATGATATTTTGTTTTCGTATGTTTTATTATCCGTATTGCTGCCTGATTTTCATTATATTGTTGACTTTGTGAAAAATTTCTTGAATGCTTGAAAACTGTATTTTTGTAGCTGTTAACTTCTAAACATGAAAAACCGAAAACATGTTAACTTGAAAGATATAAAGTCAGAATACGGGTTATCATATTATTATCTCTTTTATTCAATATCTTTTGTTTACGTGTATATTTGTAAACTAAAAAAACATGAATGTTTGTAATGAAATCGTTTTATCCTGGTTCAGTCTGTTAACTTTTACATGAGTTTAATTGGGTATCTACTTTGTATGTTTGAAAACATGTTTCTTTGAATCCTTGTTTAAATTCATGATACACTATGACTTTTATTTATTCCTGTTTACTTTCTCTCATATTTACTAATATGTTCCTACTTTACAGAATTCTTTGTATATTTGAAAACAAATATGTTTGAAAGTAAGAAACCTTGAAAGTTTGAATATGTTTTTCTGGTGTTTCTTTGAGCAGTTAACTTACTGATATGTAGGTTATTAATATATTTGTTATATTGCTTACATGAAAACATGTATGTTTGTATACGTGCATTTACTATTATATATTATAGGGTTTTAGGTTGTTTTATTTTACTATTTGTAATGTACTTCATCGCTTGTGATTCTTTGTTTCTTTCTAGTTTTGATCTTACTTTATTTTGTTTGTATGTTTGAACGTTTGATTGTTTGGTTGTTTGAATGTTTGAAACTTGCAGCGTATCAAATGTCCTTATTTCTTTTTAATGTGTTTTGTAAACATGTATGTTTGGTTACATGTTCCTTTGTTTTCTATAACTTTTTTACATTCCTATTTTATCTGTTAGCTTGCTTACATGAATACATGTAACTTTGTATGTTTGATTGTTTGGTTGTTTGCAAACCGATAATTACATATATTTGATTATATGTATGTTTGATTTCAATTAAACAATGTCTTTTTGTTTTTTTACACTGGATCCTATGAAAACTAGCTTACATTTTTTCTTTGGTTGTTTGATTGTTTGATAGTTGGCAAACTAGGTAAAATGTAAACGTGTATGAGTGAAAGCAAACATGTTTGCATTTAGCATTTCCGTTCATTACCTTTGTGATGCATTTCATATTTACTTTTTTTTGTAAGACCGCAACCGTGTCTGTTAGAATTTGGTCGAGAATTCTTTCGGTGGTTGTACAGAGAGAGCGTCTGAGGATGACGAACAATGCCATCTAACGCGCACTCGGTTGGCCTTTCTCTCTGAAGTTTTGCAAAGATAATCATTTTTGGGGGGAATTTACATTTTTCATTCAATAATTTGTTTTATATTCTTTTTGATGACTGGAACAAGGATCCATGTTTTTTCGTAGGTTTATATTCCTGAATGTTTCCTAACAGTTTTATCCTGGTGTTACTTGATTTTGTTTGGTATTGCTATCATCAATTATCTTCAATCTCCTTTTCTTTTCTTTTCTGATTTTTGTATGTTACTTTTGGGGAGGTATGTTTCTTGTTGATGTTAATAGAGTGGAGTAGGGAGGTAGGTGTTTCCGTCTGGAACTACTATCAGCTCTACTTTTCTTTATAGTGTTGCTTAACTGTCCCTTTCCTTTTTTTTTACTCAGTTCGTTTATGCTTGAAAGCTAGTATGTTTGACGGTTTGTAAAACCGTAAGCCGAAAAACATAAAAACATGTATGTTTGAAAACCTTTTTAATTGTTTTTTATAAACGTTTGATTAATAGTATAATATAAGTTATTTGATGCTTGCAAACATATATGTACACAAACATGTTTGCAAATTATTATGTTTGAAAACAATCTTTTTTGCGAATTCTCTTGTTTATTTCAATTATTTAATGTATCTTTGCACCATAAATTAATAATTAAAAGTCAAAGATATGGAAAATAGACTGAAAATGATCTTGGCTATCGTCAATAATAAGGGTGGCGTTGGCAAAACGACTACAGTGCAAAATCTTGCAGCTGGTATGCTCCGAAAGGATAAGAATCTAAGAATCCTTGAGATAGACTTGGATCCTCAGTGTAACTTAACCCTTTTGAACCATGCTCCAGAAGGTTGTGCTACTGTTTTTGATTCTATGATTGCTTGTAAGGGTCTTCCTATATACAAGTCTAAGATTGGTGCGTATTATGTTCCAGGTTCTGCAAAAATGCAGGATGTTGATCCTTTCCTTCAGAATACCGGATCTCCTCGTCAAGTGTTAGGAGCTTGCATCAGCAGTCCTTGCATAGATTTTACCGGTGAAGGTATCACTGATCCTATAGATTTCTTTGACTATATCTTCATTGATTGCCCACCAGCATTGTCTCAGTCAACTTACAATGCTATGGTTGTTGCCAGTCATTTGCTTATACCAGTTCAGATGGAAGGACTTTCTGTGAATGGTTTGGCTGCCATTCTTGGAGCATTGAATGAGGTAAAGAATGGCAGATTTGCCTTGAATAAAGATCTTGAATTATTAGGTCTGTTACCTGTAATGCTGGATGAGAGACCTCGCATTGTCCGTCAGGCGCTGGGTTTTCTTAAAGATATATATGGTGATAAGGTCTTGTCGCATGGTATTCGACGTTGCATCAAGGTAAATGAAGCGCAGACAGAGCTGACTGACCTGTTCTCATATTCACCTTATTGTACAGCAGCAAATGACTACTCTTTAGTAATTAAAGAATTGTTTAATCTATAAATATTTAGAATTATGGCAGGAAAGGATTTTCGCGCAGCGTTTAGTAATATGAATCAGGCAGTACGTCCTGGTAATGAACAGCCTGTTGTTAAGAAACAGAAGATGTCTCTTGCAGAGAAAAGAGCCACTATGCATGGTGTTCAGACTTATTTGTCTGATGAAGACTATGAGCAGCTTATGCTCACTAAGATTAAGACAAAAAAGAGTTGTGAAGAGATATTACGTGATGCTTTAAAGCAGTATATTCAGGCATTTAAGTAAAATGCTTGCTATGAGATAGGGTTGGCCATTGACTGAGATTGTTGGATCTTAGGCAATGGCTTTTTTAATTTTGTCTTAAGCTGTACTGATGTTTCCTTGTTTTTTTTCTTATGTAAACAGAATTAACTTTTTATACTATTGCGTTGTTTGTCTATGTATTATATCTATAGGTAATTTTCTATCGATATAAAACCTCGTGCTTTTTCTGTCTGACTTACCTGTTATCACTTGCTTTTTGACGTGCAAAGGTATGGCAGGCTTGTCAGATACCAAACACCACATTTCTGTTATCTGCAGAGAATCTTTTCAAGCAGCCTTCCACAATCAGAGATTGGGTATTCCAGAAAAGATTCTCTACAGATTGTTGGGTGTTCTGACTTCTTGAGCCTTCCATCTTTTAAGCACGTAAAAAGGCAAAGTGATGACGGGTATGCCGGAATGACTTTTAAAAAAAACTCGGATTTTACGATAGCAAAAGTCTTAAAAAGGCTGTGAATCTGAAATCCAGAATAAATTCAAGTTGAACTTTAAAGGATTAAGAACATGACAGAGACAATTCAAATCAAGGTTCCTATGTGGAACATCGAGAGTGAGACAGGTTACAAGCCACGTACCACATTTTGGCAGGATTTCTCCATAGCAGATGCTTTTGGAGGGGATGCCGTTACAGACACATTCCATCGTGCGTTCAATGAATGGAAAGACAATTGTGTTTACATTACTGAACTTGTTATGGTGTTGAATCATAAGATTGCCCAGTGGTATGGAAAAAACATGGAGCTAGCCAAACTTTACGATAAGTATTATCATGCAGCAGCTTGTTACGCAGAGGATAATCTCAAAGGGGCTAAGCTGCAGTATTATTATAGGGTGACAGATTAAAGAAGGAAACGGCAAGGCTAACCACCTTGCCACAACTTTTTCAACATGGCTAACATTTTAGATGATGAAATTTTGGAGTTGGAAGGTCTTTTTGCATCAGACAACTCAAGTATGAGAAATCGGCATATAGAGTTTGCTAGACGTGATTATGTAAAACTCAAGCAGTTGGGGTATGTCTGTGCTCCTTCTGAACTTAAACTCAATGAGTATCTTTGGGTTGACGTACTTTCCTACTTGCAACCACGCACTCAAGTAGAGAAGATTGAGGAAAATCTGGAAATTAGAATATTGCAGCATCCCAATGGATTGTGGACATATGGGGTTTTTGTAAGCTATGGAACCAGGGGATGGTCTTTCTTGCCAGGTCTTTTTACCGGTCTTTTTCGTTCCGAGAATGAGGCGCATGATACGGCTATCAATAGCCTGGTCAGATTTCTACAGGAAGACAAGAAAGCAGCTAAACTTGTGAAGAAGTTAAAGGGTCGGCTTTCTGGTACCCTGCAGTTGGACTTGTTTGCTGGTTTTGTCTTTTAGCAGGGAGTGGGGGAGAGGCAATTTCTGTTGCGCTTTCCTTATGGTCTGTTTGAAGACGTGAATGGATCATACCCTTGAATCACAGAATGATTAAGGATATGATCCATTCTTTTTAAAAGTCTTGGTTTACTGTCCAAGAAGATATGTTAGTATTCTCTTACTGGAACAGGTCTTTCAGCTTTTTTGCGAGTTTTTCTCCGCGGGCATCTTCGTTCTCCGCAACAACCTTTCCCTGCGCATCCAGGAGATACATAGTTGGAACAGCTTTTACTTTATAACTGTCTGCGACCTGAGGTGAAAGGAAGTTAGGCCATTGCAAGTTCTCCTCTTTCACTGCCTTCTTCCAAGCTGCAGCGTTTCTGTCGATAGAGATGCTCACTACCTGAAGCCCCTTGTCTTTGTAGAGTGCATACTGATTCTTCACATTTGGTATTTCTTTGCGACAAGGGGCGCACCAGGATGCCCAGAAATCGAGAACCAGGTATTTCTTTCCCTTTAGAAGTGAAGTTAGGGTGTGTTTTATCCCCTGCTCATCAGTTAGGGTGAATTCTGGAACTCGCTGCCCAACATTGCCTACAGGATAAAGTTCGTTTTTTACCATCTTGCCATAATAGGTGTTCTTGGCGGCATCTGTAAACTGCTCATAGATGTTGCGTTGGTCTGGAGTGAGATAACTCATCAGCTCGACCATCATCATCGGTCCCCAAAAACTGTCCTTATTGGAAAGGAAAATGTTCGTATAACTTTTCTCTACTGTCTCGAAAAACTTTTTGTCTGCAAGAGTACGGGCCTTACCCTCCTCTGAATTCTTCAGTTGAGCTATCTTTACAGAATCCTTTGCCTTGTAAGCCTCGCTCAGTTTGTCATTGAAGGCTGCAAATCGCCTGTTGTTGGCGTTAAAGATGATATCCATGCTGTCGCGCACGCTCTTCAACTGGTAAAGTTTGTCGTTGAGCGGAGACCCACTCACCTTAACATTCTTATAGGCATAGTATACATTTCCGTCCTGTGCCTTGTTAGTTTGGACGTCAGCATTCACCTCGATGGTTTCATTGTCCAACATCACTTGGATGCTGCCATATGCACCTTCCACCATCAAGTGGACACACATCGGTTCTGCTACGTTACCTGTAAACGATACCTTTCCGTCTTTTATGACAGCTTCTGCGATAGCTTTGGCTGGTTCATGGCTGAGTGGACGCAAAATCATTTTTGTGCCGTCAGATACCCCTTTGATGTTGGCATTCACCTTGTAATTGCCTGCTAAGGCTGTTGCTGCTGCCAATCCGGCTACCATCATGATCATGAATTTTTTTTTCATTGTTTTTCTCTTTTATGGTTTTCAAATCTTTAAACTTTTCTATTCCAGAACTGCAGTTCAGTACAGGAAAAAATAGCTGCTGGGCTGCTGCTACTCTGCATCGAGGCAGGTCATACCCACAATCTTACCCCAGCCTGTGGTAACTACAGGATTCTGGGGGGCGCCAAACATTGGTCCCCACATGCTATTGGCCACTCCATAGTTGTTGTCAACCTCATACTGGATGAGTTTGCCTTGGTGGGTGTTCTCATTCCATATTCCAATCCAGAAGATGCAGGAACTTGTAGGCCAGCCGCCTCCTGCGCTTCCGTAGGCATAGATGGCAGTTACGGTTTCTCCTGACTCGCAAGTATAGACGGTATTGGAAGTAGTCTGTCCCGAAGAGGTCGAGAATGAATACACGGCTTTGTCTGTGGCATAGTAGAAGGCATAGCCCGCTGTGCAGGAGGCGAAAAGCTTGGCATTTTTTATGTCTGTGCATCCTTCCAGACTCATCTTTGATTTCTCACCGGCAGGAGAGAGGTCTCCATTATCTACTACATTGTAGAAGATGTAGCGATAGAGCCATGGCTTTCCATCCTCTTCTATGACTGCACAGGTTTGGTTGCCACCGCCGTTGAAGATAAACTTAGGGGTAGCCGGAACCTTGTTAGCATCGACATAGGCGTCAGCATCAGTATGCTTGAAGGTTGAGACTGAGGTGCCCATACTGTAGTAAGGACGGAACTTGTGGTTCTTCTCGTCATAAATCACCTGGTAGGCATTGATGGCTCCAGTCACCGGTCTCCAGGAGGTCATGGTGTTGAACATTAAGTAAGGATAGGCCTTGTAGTCGCCTGCAATTGCTTCGGAGAACTTTCGGTCGTTCGTCTTGTTGGAGTAGAGCACATGGAGTTTTCCGTCGTTGATGAGGAAGTCACAGTTGTTGGTAAAGAAAGCACACTCTGGATTGAACTTCTCCGGCGTGTTGTAGAACATGCTCGACCAGTCGTTCATCGTCTCCAGTCCCACACTGTTGAGACGGTAGAGGTTCTTGTCTGTAGCCACGAGATAGCCATCCTTGCTGGTCTTGCCTGTATGCGTACCACGTATCCAGCGAGGTTTTCCCTCCAGATATTGTCCCTTCAGTTTGTGATAGTAGTCAAGGTAGCAGGAGTCACCGCCATAGATGAGCATCAGTGCGGATGTATAGAACTCGATATCGGTCTGTCCGTCGTGCTCTGTAAGAAGACAGAGACCATTTTGCTGACCCTGCTGGTTGACCGTGGTGTATTGCTCCTGTGCCTGGTAGTATCCGCGCATACCCGTGATGGAGTCTTCTGCCATGAGGTAGAAGCGGTAGGTTCCCGGTTCTAGATTGACCACCCAGTCGAGTTTCTTTGTACAGGCGATGGTGTCAGCGGCCGGATACTCCATGATATTGCCGTTTGGTACCGGCTGATAGGTTCCTCGTGTCATCGGGAGAACAAACCAGCGGTAGCGCAGACGCTCTGGATGTGCGTAGTGTACGTTAGGCTCAAAGACGATGGTGTCGCCTGGATTCATATTTTGGCTCAGTGCCAGTCGGTTGGCTATACCAATGGTATCAATGGTAATCTTACCTGCCTCTTCCTCGGGCAGGTAGTCATAGTTGCCCTCGTCGCTGTAGCAGGCCGTCAGGGTTCCTGTCAGGCTTAGAACTACCAGAGCGAGGAGCAGATATATGTTCTTTTTCATCTTCATTTCTATTTAAATTTAATTCTGTTTTACACGAATCGATTTTCTTTTTGTGGATTCCCTACAAATCAATCGAATGTAACTAGTACTCCGTTCTCATCGGTCAAAGGCTCGCCAGGATGGCTCTCATTGTATTCGTTGAGGGCATTGACAAACTTGATCTTGTAGCTTTGGAGTTCGCTCCAAGACATCGTGTCTGTATCAAACTCTGATAGTCCATCGGCATGAGAAAGCATGAAGCGGTACTTTATGTTACTGTATGCACCGAAGAATTCCTTCAGAGCATCATCCCAGTTGGTAGGCTTGCTGATCATGTCGCTCCAGATCAGGAGCAGGTGGTTCTCCTCATTGACGCCCACAGCAAAGTCGTCAGAAGCCTCTACCTTGAGGTAGAGCTGTACTTTCTGGCTCTCAAGGGAAGAGGCACGTCGCAGGGTGACAGGTAATATCGCAGAAGTTTTTCCTGCCTCAATGACCACTGATTTCGGAAAATCGTAGAGGCTGCTCGAAGCGGTGGTCTTGTTCTCATCAGCCGTCACGCTGGCTGTGCGATCATGGTCGGCGGCTAATCCCATCACAACAACCTCCACGTTCATCACCTTTTCCTCCACATCAGAAGAACTTGTGGCGAAGGAGAATGTAAGAGAATCACTGCCTGCTGTATAATTCTCTGGTCCTACCAGTCTAACCCTGGCCTGGTCGCGATAGAGAAACTCATCGTCGGAGCATGAGGAAAGCCCGAGCGAAGCCGTCAGACAGACCATGGTCACGGCGGTATATATCATATTCTTTATTTTCATATTGTTTTCTTTTTTGTTCTTTCTTTTGTTCTTGTTTCTTTCTGGGTCATGTAAGAGCCAAGCCATTCTTGGTGGATTAGTTCTCATAACTTCCAAACTCCTGATCGTTGCTTGGGATTGGGAGAACATATACGTTCTTGCCTGGTCTTACGGATGCGCCCTTGATCTCCGGGGCATTGAGTCTCTTGTAGTAGAAGAATAGTTGACCGCCTTCGCCTACGAATTCCTTGCGGTATTCCTTATAGATTTCGTTCTGAATATCATCTGCCGACATCGTCTTGTAGTCGAGAGGGAAGAGGCTCAGGTTGCGGGCACTTCTTACGAGATTAAGCAGTTCAACCGCTCTCTTCGGATTACTTTCCTTTAAGCACTCTGCAGCTATATAGTAGGCTTCCGAGAGTCGGAGCAAAGGATAGATGTCATTGTTCTTTCCGCCTTCGAGATGCCAGAACTTGCACATGTAGCGTTTGGTTCCGTCCTGCTCATAGCCACGGAGATAGCGCCAGTCATTGCCATAGCCCTTGCCTAGTTCGTAGATGTCCTGTGCCTTGGTTTCCGATGGGGTCAGTGCATCGCTACCACCCTTGGAGGTGAAATACTTGTTAGCAATATCTTCCCAGTTATTGATGGTCAGATGGAAGATATGCTCGATAGAGAAAGTCATGTCTACTTCGTTGAGTTTGCTGCTTTCCATCGAGGTGTGATCGACGAAGCTGAACGGACGGTCGTTCTTGGTAGAGTCGTTGGCTGCAATCACCTCTTCGCTATACTTCAGTGCGTTTTGCTTGTCGCCCATCCAGAGGTAGGCCCTTGCCAGCGTCAGCGTTGCTGCGTAGTAGTTGAAGTAGGGTACACGACCTGTTCTCTGCTCGTACGGCTTTGGACTCAGTTTCAGTGAGTCATGTTCTAGGGCCTTGCGTGCCTCCAGCAGGTCATTTACAACGAGCTGCATGGTTTCATCTACGGTTTTCTGTGCCACTACCTCGGTGGAGTAATCTGTCACGTAGGGAACACCCTTGGCCTTGCTGTCCATGGCTGGAGCGCATGCAAAGAGGCGCATCAAGTCGAGGTAGAGGAAACCACGCAGTCCATACGCCTCGCCCTTGTAGATATAGTAGTGGTTGCCCTGGAACCTGGTGGAGTCGGCTTTGTTGATGTTACGAATCATAATATTGAGGTTGGAGATGGCATTATAGCTGCTCTTCCAGATGGTTCCGATGATGTTCTCTACACTGCCGTTGGTGTAATCATAGGCATTGGCATATCTCCAGGAAGCATCGCCGTCTATGTCATAGTTCTGGGAGAGGATTTCGGTGAAGCCTATACCCATGTTGAGACCATACATTGAGGTGGATGCCATGGCCGTATATACGCCCGTGAGCTGGTCTTGGTAACCACCTTCACGGCCGAACTGCTCTTCTTCCTTGATCTGTGACTTCGGGCTCACATCGAGCCAGTCGTTGCACGAGGTCAGACCTGTCACAGAGAGAGCCAGGAATATCATCGTCTTGAATGTCTTGTTCATATCGTTATATATTTTTTTGTTATTTAGAAGGATTTTCCATCCCTTGAATTTAAAATTCCTTGTCTTTGATCTTCTCTTCTAGAATGTCAGCTGTGCCGACAGCGAGAAGGTGCGTGCGAACGGATAGTCGGTACCACGCTCCGTCTTCACAGAGGAGATAATGAAGAGGTCGTTGGTGTAGGCACTTATCTTCAGGCGTTCCAGGAAGGAGTTCTTGACAAATCTGCAGTTGCGGAAGTCATAGTAGAGGGTAAGTGACGCCAGTGAGAAGAGGCTGTAGTCCTCTACGAAACGGGAGGTAGGATAAGTGATACTCTGGTCCTTGATGGACTTATAGAGTGCCACGTCACCCGGTTTCTGCCAGCGGTCGGTGAACACGCGTCTGTCCACATTATACTGCAGGGAGGCGTTTTCCACCTTGTCTACGAGTGTGGAGTTGTAGATTTGTCCGCCCCATCGGTAAGAGGCTGTAACATTGAATCCCCATCCGTTGATTTCACCGTTCACACCGAAGTTGCCATTATACTTGGGTTGTGTATCACCGCATACCACTTGGTCGGCTGTATCGTAGTCGTAGGTAACGCTGCCGTCTTTCTTGACGAAGATTTCCTTACCGTTCTGCGGGTCGATGCCTAGCGATGGTACTGCCCAGATAGCGGTCATGGAGCATCCCTCATAGTACTTGACGGCTGGCGTGGTAGTCTTGTTTGTCATCATGTTCTTATCCTGGGTATCGTTCCAAGCACGGAGGGAATTGGAGATTTTTTTCAATTTGTTCTTATTGTGTGCCAGGTTGCCAAAGACATTGATATAGTCTATTCCCTGATTGGCTGAGAAGACACGGTAGTTGAGATAGAGCTCAATACCCTTGTTCTCTGTCTCACCCAGGTTTGCTACATAAGTGGAGAAACCGGTAGAATAAGGTACGGTTACGTTTGTAATCATGCCCTTGGTATCGGAGATGTAGTAGTCGAAGCGTCCTGAAAGGCGGTTCTTGAAGAGATTGAAGTCTAAGCCCAAGTTGGTGTCGTATTTCTCCTGCCAGTGGAGGGCATCGTTGGCCAGTCCTTTTACATAGGAGCCGATGTTGCCGTTGTAGGAGGCATCCTTATAATACATGAAGGTGGCCATGGCATCATAGGAACTGAAGCCCTGACTACCTGTATAACCGAAGGAACCGCGGAGTTTCAGACGGTCGATGAACCCCAGTTTCTTGATGAACTTCTCATTGTGTGCGTTCCATCCTCCTCCCACAGACCAGAAGGAGCCCCAGCGGTTCTGACTACCTGTTTCGGAAGATCCGCTCAGACGGTAGTTGGCATCAAAGAGGTAACGTTCATCATAAGAATAGTTAACGCTGAGCAGTCCGCCACAGGAGCGTGAGATGCCCTCTGATCCGATAGGTCGGCTATTTTTGGCATACTGTACGGCGAAGGTGATGTCATCCATGAAGTCATTAGGAAAGCCTTCTGCCTGGATGCATACGCTAGAATAGGTGTTGTCCGACATGCTCAGCTGTGCATTACTGAACACCAGGTGCTTACCTACCTGCTTGGAGTACTGAAGACCCAATTCTGCGTTGATATCAGTGAATTTGCCATTGGTCTGGTTGTAACTTCCCTTACGGTAGACGTCGGTCGTGCTCACGAAGTCGGTATGGTTGGCCGGCTTGAATACATCTTGCGTGGTAGTCTTGCGAATGATGCCGAACTTGCCTGTCATGCGGAATGCCTGGCTGATTTGCCACTCCAGGTAGAAGTTGTTGTTAATGGTTGTATATGTAGAGTTGTCGATGGTGTTCAGGGTGGTGTTATACAAAGGATTGTAGTAGTCACCCACTTGGCCCGCATTGTTCGTATAAGAATAGCTTTTCACCATATTACCGTTTTCATCGTAGAGGCGGCTATATGGATTCATGCTATAGTAGGAAGAGAATGATCCGTAAGGAGAGTTGTTGCTGCTGTTGTAGTCAACGGAGAGCTTGTTTCGGAACACCAGATTGTTCAGGCGGTAGGATAGGGTGATTCCACCTGAGAAAGTGTTGCGGTTACTGCCCTTCATGGCTCCCTCTATGTTGTTGTAGGCCAGATTGAGGCCATACTGCAGGTCTTTCTGTCCTCCCTCCAGGTAGAGTGAGTGCTTGTGACCTACGCCCGTGCGTACAGGTTGGGCGAGCCAGTCGGTGTTGACTCCGGCCAGAACATCGCGAAGTTTGTTAGCATAGGCTTTATCGAGCGTAATCTGGCTCAGGGCGTTGTCGGAGGAGAACAGACCAGCCATCTTCTCTACCTGCAGCTTCTCAGAAGCATTGCAAAGGTCGTAGCTGCTGAGGTCTGGCACTTCCACGTCAAGGCTGCCTGTATAAGTTACGCGCATTTTGCCCTGATCTGGACGTTTGGTCTCGATGACGATGACGCCGTTGGCAGCCTTTGAACCATAGATTGCCTTAGCTGTCGCATCTTTCAGGGATGTGATGCTTTCTACCTGATTCATGTCGAGATCGAGAATCTTAGTCAATTCGGTCTCGAATCCGTCGAGGATGAAGAGTGGTTGGTTTGCGCTGGAAGCATATTCTCCCTGTACGCTTGAAATGGTGGAGGCGCCACGCATCTGGAAGTCGGGTAAGGCATTTGGATTGCTACCTGCGCCGAGATTCTCTATCTGCATAAAGGAAGGGTCGATGTTCTTCAGGCTCTGGAGCACATTGTTGTTGCCCACCTTCTGGAGTTCTTCTCCCTTGACTGAGGTGATTGCACCGGTAAAGGTGTTTGCTTTACGGGTGAAGGTTCCGTTAACTACTACTTCTTCCATCTGTTTGCTGTCCGGTGAAAGCACGATGCGCATGTTTTCAGTAGCACGTACGTTTTTAGATGTCATGCCGATGTAGGAAATGACAAGGCGTGCGCCGTGAGGCCATTTCTTGAATACAAACTTGCCATCCGGGTCTGTGACCACAGCCTCCTTGGTACCCATGATCCTTACCGTAGCACCGATCACAGGCATGTTGTCCTCTGAAGAGATGACGGTTCCCCTGAGTTCCCGTTTTTCATTGTCATAGGAACGCTGAGGGTCACGGAGCGTGACATTCACAAGGTTGCCCTCGTGTGAGTACTCCAGAGGTTTGCCGCTGAGCAGCATCTGGATGACGCCTCCGAAGTCCTCGTCCTTTACGGAACCTGATACTTTGTAACCTTCCACATCATCGTAGGTAAACATGATCTTGCACCCACTCACTTTCTCCAGTCTCTTCAGGGCGGAAGAAAGGTTCTCATTCTTGAAGCTCATTGTGATATGCTTGGCCTGTCCGAATGCCGAAAGGAATCCGAGCCAAGAGATAAACGCTAATGTAGCCATTCTGTGTTTCACCATAAATTTATCCCTTTTAATTTTATAACATTACTAAATTTTGTTTTATTTTTATTTGTATTACGGCGTGGAGGTTAAAAAGGTTACGCTTTTTCTATGAAAATGCAGTTTTTTTAGCAAAAAATCATTTTTTTATTGTTTGAAATATGCAAAATGAAATATTTTTTGTAATTTTGCCACTCAAAACATTTTTCATGTTTCATGAAGTAGAAGAAATCGGATATGAGTCAGAGAGAAGAATTCAATCGCATTTATAGGGAAAACTACAGGGCATTGTTCCTCTTCGCCAAGCGTTACTTGGATGAAGATGAAGATTGTCATGACCTGTTGAATGATGCCTTTGAGAACTTGTGGGTTCACTTCGATACCCTCCATATCGATACAGCACTTCCTTATTTGTATACTGTTTTACGAAGAAAGTGCATCGATTTCCTTCGTAAGAAAAAGACAGAGCAGAAATTCATCAACTTCTGTATAGCTAGTTCCGAACGTTATGACTCAATAGAACATATTCGGGAAATGGAGGAAAGGGAAAGGAAGATCAGGGAGGTCATCGATTCCCTGCCAGCAACTACAAAAGAAATTTTCAGTCTCTGTTTCGTGGAACGGAAGAAATATGCCGAAGCTGCTGAAATACTGGAAATCAGTGTCAGTACCGTGAAAAAGCACATCGTCAGGGCTCTGAAACTGATACGTGAGAAAAGGGAAAACGGAAATGAATGAAAACATTGTCAAAAATGGGAGAGTTTAGAAAAAGTTAAAAAGCTCAAACAGCTATAGCCGTTTTTCTAGGCATAACGTATAAATAATGTATTAAACAAGACCGACAACATGAAAAAAGATCAAATTGACGATATATTGGAGTCCCAGGAATCCATGGAGGATATCGGACTCATCATGGATTTGTTCAACAAGGAGAAAGGTTTACCTTCTGACGAGGATATCGAAAGAAGGCTCAAGAATTTCAATGTAGCAAATCCTGCCGGCAGAAAGCCGTTCTTCCGCATTGGTATCTGGTTGGGGATAGCTGCTGCCATAGTCCTTGCCTTCATTCTGGTAAACCCTTTTGCTGGTCATCAGGACTCAGTGGAACTCCAGCTGGCTCAAAATGGTATTCTCGCTTCCTCTGACGGCAGTAGCTATAGTGAAGGGATGAGCAAGTTAAAGGTTCCCAGTTCGCTGGATGGAAACACCCATGAACAGGAGATAGACAGCAAGGAACTGGAGAAGGTGTTCACTTCTACAGATACCATCAAGCTCAATGTAGCTAAGGGGCATACATGCAAGGTCATATTGCCTGACGGAAGTTGTGCCTATCTACACCCGGATACCAAAATGGTGTATCCCAGAGAATTTGACGGGCAGGAGCGTAGGGTGCGTCTTGATGGAGAGGCTTACTTCGTTGTCCGAAAGGGTAAAAGTCATCCTTTCATCGTTGCCACTGCCAACTCAGAGACTCTGGTTACAGGAACTGAATTCAATGTCTGTTCAGGTAGTGCTGCTAATCCCGGTACTCGCGTGACGCTGGTCAATGGAAGCGTTCAGCTCTCCAACAAAGTGAACCGGCAGAAGGTTTTCCTCACTCCAGGTGAGGAAGCAACCGTAAGAGAAGGGTATCCTATCAGTGTATGTGAGGCTGATACCATGACGTATGTGGCATGGAGAGATGGTTATTTCTACTTCGACAACACCTCCCTCTATAAAATCTTACAGAAAGTCAGTCAGTCGTATGGAGTGCAGGTTGTATTTAGCGACAGTAAGCTCGGTAGCTACAGGATGCACTTCACTTTGCGCCGAGACCAGAGTCTGAAAGAAGCCGTAGAAATGCTCAACAGGATGAAAAAAGTAAAGGTTTCGATCAAAGGTGGAAAGTTATACGTTGAGGAGAGTTGAGATGATTACAGTTGGGATGGATCTGAATCCAATATTCTTGTAAATGGGAAGGGGACTATATCTCTTCCATTGCAGTGATGAGATTTAGTAAAAATATGAAGAAGGTTGCCGGTTCTTTAGGTTGGGAATTGGTAATCTTCTTTTTTTTTGTGTAGTAAGGGCTTTAACTGAAGTGTTTTTTGTGTATCTTTCACCAATATCCTAAATATAATAGGAAAATAGGGTAGAATCTCAGAGTTTTTTTATAATTTTGTCGCAGGTATTTATAACAGGAGAAGAAAGTTAACAATTAAGACATGGAAACAAGAATCATCATATTGAGTGACAACCGTTCCAATGACTCTTTGCTTGAAACAGAGCATGGGTTGTCGGTCTACATGGAGTGTCAGAGCAGGAAGTATCTGCTCGATACCGGAGCTTCCGACTTGTTCATGCTTAATGCTGAGAAACTGGGTGTAGATTTAGGTGAGGTGGATTATTGCCTGATTTCGCATGGGCATAATGATCATATTGGTGGGCTATCTGCCTTTTTAGAGATGAATCACAAGGCAAAGGTAATTTTGTCTTCTGAGATTCCTGGGGCTGAATATGCTTCTGTCAGGCGTTATCTGCATTCTATTACAGGAGATGTGGATTTTCAGAAACATGGAGATCGGTTTGTTTTCATCAAAGAGGATTCTTATGTGGATGGTATTCATGTCTATTCTCATCTGGCTCATCATCATGCACAACCTTTGGGCGATAGAACGCTGTTGATAAAGGCTGATAGTGGGGAGTTTGTGAAGGATACTTTTCATCATGAGTTGGCATTTGTAGTGGGGGATGTTCTCTTTACAGGTTGTGCCCATAACGGTATTTTGAATATTTTGGAATCCATCCAGGAACCTATTCGTTTGTGTCTTGGTGGCTTTCATCTTTTAGACAGTCATTTAAGCGAGCATTATGAGACGGATGAGCAGTTACGGGAAATCTCTTCGGAATTAGTGCGTCGTTATCCTTATGTTGAATTCTATACCGGGCATTGTACAGGAGAGCATTGTTTTGAGGTGTTGTCTGAAGAAAAGTTTTTGAGATTGCATCAGTTTCATTGTGGGGATGATATTTGCTAGAAATAGGTTGGGTACTTATCGACTGAAACCGATATGATAACTATATCATCAGCTAGTCATTGGTATCTTCGTAACCCAAACGGATTTGGAATATACGTGTCAATATCTGTCCTTCAAACGATACTTTTGTTCTTTTCGCTTTGTTTTGGACATTGTTTGATGTTCAAATACTTAGCGTTGAATAACCTTCACCTTCTTAATTTTACTATGCAATATCCAGGTTAGGATGTTTCCAATGATATATTCCTTTTGGGGGTTGTAATATCTATGTGTGTTCCTGGGGGAACGCTCATTTTTGTACCATCTATTCAAGGCTACCTGAGAGATAGGGGAACCTTGGATAAACAGGAAGTGTTTGGGGGATGCTGGCTCCTCTTCCTTTTGCTTCACTTTTTGGAAGAAAGGTGGCTTGGTCTTGGAAAGTGGTAGTCCTTTGCCATCCTTGTGACAGGTCTCTTTTGTTTGGATGTCACCTCCTTTCGCTTGCCTTCCTTGAGGGAGGAGTGGCTGGTCATCGTAGGGTGGGGACTCGAAGGCCTGGTTGAAAGAGGTTTAGATTGTCTCTCTTTTCTCGGTGATGTTGATGGGTACACATGGATATAGGTAGGGCTATTCTTCTCAAGGTTTTTGGTTTAAGGTGGTGTCCTTTTTTATTCCTACTACTTTTCTTGTTTCTTGGGGTGAGCGTTCATTCATTTTCTTAAGCGTCATCCCTTGATTTTACTTTGCAAATTTACCACAAGCGGCGACAGTCAAGGGCACACCCAGGGGCTTGTCTCCACATTTTTTTCATTGTTTTTGGGTGCAGCGGCTCCTATTTCAAAAACAACCAGTATGCCTTTTAAAATAATATGGGCCATCTCTTGTCTTTTCTCGCCTTCTCCTTGTTGGTGTTATTTCGCACGTAAAATTTAAGTAATAACGTTTTAAAAATTAAAATTATGAACGCAAGTAACAATTTCACAGTAGTAGGTTTTATCTGCAAGGACGCAGAAGTTAGAAACTTTGAGAAGAGCAGCATCGCTCGTTTTGGCGTATCCATCAAGACCACCGAGAAGAAGGGTGGAGTGGAGATTACCTCTTCTTCCATCCAGAACTTCGAGACCTGGATCAAGAATGATGACCAGGCACTCCTCGATCTCCTCAAGAAGGGCAAGCGAGTAAAGGTGGAGGGCTTCTTCAAGAGTGAGACCTATCAGAAGGATGGCAAGGACCATCATGTGATCAAGCTTATCGCCACCAGCCTCTCAGAGGTAGAGAAGCAAAAGAAGGAGGAGGCAGCTTAGCCTCCTTTCCATATCTGCCATGTTTATCTTTCCAAGGCTATCTTTTAGGTAGTCTTGGATTGATGGTACTTGGGGGATGGTATTATATCTATCTTGTATCTTCTATCTTCATCTTATCATATCTATTTGCGAGGGGGAATTTGGAATGTGAATCTGTTCATTCCTTTAATGGGTCAGTTTTAGGGCTTGTTTTGTATGCTTTTTGGATTTTTGACTTACAGAAAGGTTAAAAAGTATGCAAAAAACAGAAAATCTTCATGATAGTTGAAATTATCTGAAAATAAATGTGTAATTTTGTACCTATAAATATAAGTATAATACAATATAAAGCTGAATAAAGCGTATAACTTATATTATAGTATAATTTAAAATGAGAAATTATGGTTGATTATTACGAGTATTCTATACCAGAATTGGTAAAGCTTCTTGGTGCAAGATTCAAGGATTACCGTCTGCGTAGCCACATGACGCAGAAAGAGGTATCTGAACAATCGGGTATTACAATCTCAACCATTCATAAGTTTGAGAATGGTACATCTGGCAATGTCTCGCTCGGCACATTTCTTTTGCTGCTGAAGGCGATAGGGCAGATTGATGCCCTTGATGAACTGATGCCGGATTTACCGCCATCTGCGTACCTAATGAAAGAAGAAAAGAAAGTTCAACGTATAAGGCATAAGAAGTCATGATAGCTAGTTCATTAAAAATAATGCTTTGGGACAAGGAAATCGGTCGCTTGTCCTGGGATGCAAGGAGAGGAGTTTCGTTTTTTGAGTACAATCCTGCTTTTCTTGGTGGGAGGCTTGATCCGTTCCCTCTGGTGGCTTCTGTCAAGTCACCTGCCAGCCGTCGTCCTATCATGGGTGACAAGGAAACGAAGCTTTACCGCAAATTGCCTCCTTTTCTTGCTGATTCTTTACCTGATGCTTGGGGTAATCAGGTGTTTGAGTGTTGGCGCATACAGAATGGCATTCGCAATCAGGAGATAACTCCGCTTGAAATTTTGTCCTTCATTGGTAAGCGTGGTATGGGAGCATTGGAGTTTATTCCTGAATCATCCGGCATTAGAAAGTCGGAAAAGCTGAATATGAAGTTGTTGACGGATTTGGCTCAGAGAATATTCTTGGAGCGTGAGAATGTGAGGCTGTTGCCAGATGAATCGCTGACCATGCAGTCGTTGATCGCTGTAGGTACTTCGGCAGGCGGTCGCCAACCGAAGGCTATCATCGCGATCAATCCGGAAACCAGAGAAATCAGAAGCGGTCAGATAGCTGGTCACAAGGGTTTTGATTATTGTATTCTGAAGTTTGGTGATGCAGAGCGTTCTTCTGCAGAACTGGAAATGGCCTATTACAAGATGGCTAGGGCTGCAGGCATAAGCATGATGCCTTGCAGGATTATTGAGATCGAAGGTCAGAAGCATTTCATTACCCATCGTTTTGATCGTGATGAGGAACGTAAATTACACATGCAGACATTGGCGGCTCTATATCCTGATGCTGACAGCTATGAAAAGTTGCTGATGGTTTGTCGAAAGATGCGTATGCCTGAAAGTACTCAGGAGGAAGTTTTCCGCAGGATGGTATTCAACATCCTAGCCAACAACACTGATGATCACAACAAGAACTTCTCTTTTCTGATGGATGAAAGTGGAAAATGGCAACTTTCTCCTGCATACGATATGACCTATATCTTCAATACAGGTGGCTTTCTTCCTGAGAAGATGCATTGTATGATGATGCAGGGGAAGCTTCAAGGTCAGACTCTTGAAGATGCTTTGGCTCTCGGCAAGGAAAATGGTATCAGAAAGGCTGAAAGTATTATTGGTGAGGTTGCCTCTGCTATCCGCCAATTCAGACACTTTGCTGAGGAGTGCGAAGTTAGCCAGCGTTGGATAGGTGCTGTAGAAACCACCCTTAACCAGCATCTGGCAGAGTGGGGATTGCTCGAACGAAGAAAGAATGTCGCATTCAGAATTGGCGAAACCCTTTTTGAAAAGGTGCGTGTAGAAAAGACATACAAAGGCAATTATCACCTTTTGTGTGAAGTGGACGGGAAAGAGCGCAAGTTCGTGATTACCGGAAAGAAAGAAGAATATGCGTTGATTGATAGGGTTGGTACTGATAATCTAACTGATGAACAATTGTATTCGTTGGTTGAAACCTTCTTTGTAGGATAAAAGACATTATTATATTTATTAAGGAGAGCGGCCTTTGGGTCGCTCTTTTTGCGCCATCTATTCAAGACTACCTATCTGATTGGGGAGCCTTGGATAAACTGGAAGTGTTTGGGGATGCTGGCTCCTCTTCCTTTTGTTTCACTTTTTGGAAGAAAGGTGGCTTGGTCTTGGAAGGTGGTAGTCCTTTGCCATCCTTGTGACAGGTCTCTTTTGTTAGGATGTCACCTTCTTTCGCTTGCCTTCCTTAAGGGAGGAGTGGCTGGTTTTTGTGGTGATGGGTCTCGGAGTCCTGGATGAAAAGAGGTTAGGAGTATTTTCTCTTTTCTCGGTGATATTGATGGATACGCCGGGATTTGGCAGGGCTGCTGTTCTCTAAGTTTGGTTGTTGGAATGCGTCCTTTTTTGTTTTTCTACTACTATTATTGTTCCTTTGGGTGAGCGTTCATTCATTTTCTTAAGCGTCATCCCTTGATTTTACTTTGCAAATTTACCACAAGCGGCGACAGTCAAGGGCACACCCAGGGGCTTGTCTCCACATTTTTTTCATTGTTTTTGGGTGCAGCGGCTCCTATTTCAAAAACAACCAGTATGCCTTTTAAAATAATATGGGCCATCTCTTGTCTTTTCTCGCCTTCTCCTTGTTGGTGTTATTTCGCACGTAAAATTTAAGTAATAACGTTTTAAAAATTAAAATTATGAACGCAAGTAACAATTTCACAGTAGTAGGTTTTATCTGCAAGGACGCAGAAGTTAGAAACTTTGAGAAGAGCAGCATCGCTCGTTTTGGCGTATCCATCAAGACCACCGAGAAGAAGGGTGGAGTGGAGATTACCTCTTCTTCCATCCAGAACTTCGAGACCTGGATCAAGAATGATGACCAGGCACTCCTCGATCTCCTCAAGAAGGGCAAGCGAGTAAAGGTGGAGGGCTTCTTCAAGAGTGAGACCTATCAGAAGGATGGCAAGGACCATCATGTGATCAAGCTTATCGCCACCAGCCTCTCAGAGGTAGAGAAGCAAAAAAAGGAGGAGGCAGCTTAGCCTCCTATCCTATATCTGCCATGTTTATCTTTCCAAGGCTCTCTTTTAGGTAGTCTTGGATTGATGGTACTTGGGGGATGGTATTATATCTACTTTTCGATTGAAACGTTTTTTGGGGAGCCAAGGAGGAATACATGGTTGATATGGACTGCATGTGTTTCTCTTGGCTCTTTTTCTTTTATGCCGGCTCTTTTATGCTTATCTTTGTCTATCTGTTTTGTTGATATCTATGGTTTGGTTTTACTGTGTCGTGGTTTAGGTAGATATCCATTGGAAGATGATACTTATATCTATAGTTTTCTACTGTAGTTTTGTGAATAGAACCTCGTTTTTATCATTTTGTCGCAGCATAATCCCACCAGGCTTTTTATCGTGCAAAGGTATGGCAGTCTTGGCAGATACCAAACACCACGTTGTTATCGGCGAAGAATCTTTTCCGGCAGCCTTCCGAAATCATAGATTGCGGTTTTCCGGAAAAGATTCTCTACCGATTGTTTGGCTTTCTGCCATTTTTGACTGCCATCTTTTTAGGCACGAAAAAAGGCTTGGTGTGAAGGTTATGCCGGAATGCTAAAAAAAAACTCGGATTTATCCTCAAAACTCCAGGGATTTGAAAAAGGCTGGTTGTTTCAGGAAATCCAGAATATTTTAAGTTTAATTTAAAGCAATTTGAGATATGAGACAGAATTTTTCGGGGTTTTGCATGGAGGAATTTCCTCAGTATAAGGCTTATAACAATGGGCTTGGAAACTTGACCACAGTGGAGCTGATTTCTTTGGTTATCGGTACAGGTACACAGAAGAATGTGGAACAGGCACGTCAGATATTCAATGTGATGGAGGAGAGCTTGCGAAATATTGCCAAGGCTAGGGTAGAGGACTTGCAGGTGGTTCAAGGTATCGGGGATTCCAAGGCGATAGCTCTTCAGGCAGCCATAGAGCTTGGTAAGCGTTACAGCTTGGAGAATATGGCAGAGCGTCCCGATTTGGGCAGTAGCTTGGCTATCTATAATTTCCTTTATCCGCATGTGAAGGATTTGGAGGTGGAGGAATGCCATCTGCTTTTGATGAACCAGAACTTCAGGCTTATCAAGCATGTGCCTATGAGTCATGGGGGTATCACGGAGACGGCGGTAGATGTGCGCAGAATCATGAGGGAGGCAGTTTTGAACAATGCCACTATCTTGGCAATTGCTCACAATCACCCATCCAATAGCCCTCATCCCAGCAAGGCTGATGATATGCTTACCAAGAGCGTCAAGGAAGCTTGCAGCATCATGCGTATCTTTTTCATGGACCATGTGATAATTGCTGATGGGTGTTATTTCTCTTACCATGATAAGGGTAGATTGGATTTATAAAGGTAACGGAGAGGCTCACCACCTCTCCATAAAAAAATATTTGTATGAAAGTACGTTTATATCACGATGAAAGGGTGAGTGCCAAGGATGCGCCGGATGCATGGTCTATCTATTGTCCTTACCCTAAGAAGTATCAGAGGGTTACGGGTATCAAGGGCGTTTATCTAGGTTGCAAGCCTACAGATGAAGGCATGATACGTTGTTGTTGGGAATCCATGGAAGTGGGGCAGAAAGTCAGTTTGGGAAAGCGTATGGCTTTATCCAGTACGCCAAAGGCTTTTCAAGTAGCTTTTCGCAAAATAGAGCGTGTTTATCTGCATGCTTGCAAGGTTGATACCTTGGAGGCATGGGGAAAGTTTCAAAGAGTTTAAAAATAAGGATTATGAATCAGAAAGAAGTTTTGGAGTTTGATGGTTTTCGTGTGGAAAGAGAGTCTTTTCTTGGAGGGGATTGTTATGGTGTAGTCACCTCTTGCAAGAAAGATGAGAAGGGTGTTTCTTATCATTTGGAGGTGGAGTTTGATATATCTACAGCCAAGTTTCATTTTTCCAAGTGTTATGCTCATGAGGTGGTTCCTTGCCAGGAGCTTTCTGCCGGCGGTAAACTCAAGGTCATGGCTTATCTAATAGTGAAGGCGGCTAGTGCGTATGTGACGGAGAAAGCGGCTGTTCAAAAGATGTCTTTGGAGAAATTGAAGGTGTTGTATCATGAGGATGAAGTGGTGATGGGAGAGGTTCTTGCCTCGGAGAAAGCCGATGGTTTGACCATAGAGGAGTCGTTCTTTCTGTATATCCTTGCTCAGAATTGGGCGAATGGTGATGAGTTTTCATGGGCTTGTGGAGGAGTAGAGGAAGAATGGGTGTCTCTTGTGGAAGAGGCAAGGAAGATGAAGATTTGATGTTTAAGAGTATATTTAGAAAAGAAATCCTATGTTTTGGTAGGGTTTCTTTTCGCTTTTGATGTTGTTTTGTCTTTGTGGGGATTTGACCCTTTGGTCAAGTTTTCTGTTCCCTCCGCAATGTATATCATTGTAGATTCATATATGTTTAGGACAGGTGAGGTGGTTTGTATCTATGTCAGCAAATATCTGGTTGTTGAAATGGAATGTATTGCCTTTTAAAGTATCTCTTGCTGATGTCATGCACAAGAAGAGGTCTTTTCGAGTCTGGTCAAGGGTGACTTACCCGCGAAGGTGGACTATTTCCCATCTTCACTGGGTAGTTCACGCATGACCATTCTCTTCAAGACTCACGCTCAGGCGTTCTCTTCATGTACATGACAGTTTTAATCCCCAAGGCAGTATGGCCTGCCATGCTACCTTGCCACCTGACCATATTGTCAGAAGGCTAAAGGGAGAGAGGTTCGTTTTCCCACGGTTCCCTTTGGTCATGGTGGGAAAACACCGTGTTTGATGTGATTGCTGATGGGATATATCTAGGGTTCTATTTTGTTTTTTATGGGGAATAAGCCTCACTTTTTATCTTTTCTAGCCGGTAGCCATCACCATAGTCTTTTTACTTTGCAAAGGTATGTGAAGTCCTGGCAGATACCAAACACCACTTTGTTATCGGCTAAGATTCTTTTCCAGCAGACTTCCGCAATCAGAGATTGGGTATTCTAGAAAAGATTCTTGACCGATTGTTTGGCTTACTGCCCCCTTGGACTTCCATTCTTTTATGCACGTAAAAAGGCTAAAGTGATGACGGTTATGCCGGAATGTTTTTAAAAAAAACTCGGATTCTTCTGAAAACAAAAGCTTGAAAAGGCAGTGAATCAGGAAATCCAGAATATTTTTTTGAGTGTTGAACCCTTTAAATGATATTGGAGTATGAATGCAAATCTTTATTATGACTGCGATGGTGAATCATGGACTATCCTTGACTTTCACAGCAGTATTACTTTCTCTTCTGAGAGAGGTTTGAAGCAGGCGATTAACCGAAAGATTAATCGTGATTTGGAGAGCGGAAATCTGAGACGGCACTTTGGAACCGGCTCTAGAGTGAATGTGAACGTGTATTGTAAAGAGCTTGGATTTACAGAAAAGCCACTTGCAACTACCCATGTGAATGTATATTGATTTAATGAAAGGATTTAGATATGAGCAAATTCATTGAAGTGACAGCAGGAACGAAGGTGTTGATTAATACTGAGGAAATAGCTTGCGTAGAGCCAACCGAAGATTATAAGGACGGCAAGGAGGTTTGTGTGATTACCCTCATACACACAACAAAGCGTAACGTTGAGGGGCGCAAATTCATAACGAAAGAAAGTTATGAGGAGGTCAAACAAATGATTATTGGGACTAAGTAGTATCATGTTTAATATTTCTATCCGATAGTTGTATAGCTATCGGATAGAATTAACTAAGGAGAAAATATGAAAAGGTATGTAGTAGAAATCGAAGAGAAAATTACCTACAAAGTGGAATTTTCTGCCGATTCACAGGAATACGCTGAAAGGCGCGTAAGAGAAATATACGATAGTGGCGCTTTGAAAAGCACAGGCGAGTTGGAAAGCGTTATATTTGATGTTATTGATGTTATTGATGATTAATTAATACGTCTATGAAAAAGTTAATAAAAAATCATCCATCTGCAAGGTGGATGATTTTTTTCGGGCTGCTCCCTCATCGGTCGCAGCCATCCGGTTGAACCATTCAGCTTCACCGGTGCAAGAGGTATCTTCGATGTTTGTTGTTTGGCGCATGTTGCATTGCCCAGCTGCCAAACCGAGGGTAGCTACTGGGCAGGGGAGAGAGGTCTTCTTTCTACGGCACAGGTGCAGTGTGGAAAGAACGTAGGGTTTGATGTCTTTTCTGTTTGGTTATATCTATTTATATATATATTGTTATTGCGTTATATTGTTATATACTTAGAACTCTAACTCGCTGACTTCGTAAACACCAAAAAAGCTAGGTAGAACTTATGAATCTACCTAGCTTTTTCTGTTTTTGGGAAATCACTTTATACCTGTTTATGTTTCTTGTACAAGAAAAATGCTTTTTATAATCTTTCTTCAAGAGATTTTCTTATAAACCTTAAAGGTTCCGATTAGGCACTTGCACCCACTAAGGAAAATTCCTATTTTTGCACCAGTTAACCACGTTTGGAGACTGGTGTTTTTTATGTTTGGTAAGTTAACGGATAAGATTTACTTTTCTCAAAAAGATCATATCTTTGCAGCCAAAAGGCTAATATATAAACAGTAAATATGCCTTGAAAATGGGATGGATAAACTTCCTATTTTAACTTTTGAGAATGAAATTTACTATTATATTTTAGCATGGCAGAAAACAGATAAATGCTATCAATGGTTGGACCACGGCAAAAGACGTTTCCTTTATCTGTATTTTTGCCCACAAATAGAAAACTGCTGCTGATAAGTTGATGAATAGGCATCAGATTTAATTAGCATGTTTAATTAGTAAAATTGATAATATGGCAATAAAACTAATAAAATGTGGACTCCAACCACAAGAAAAATTGGAGAAGATGTTGATAGTACTTATTGGGGGATTCCTGATTTACATATTAAAGCATGAGTGCCACATGGATGATGGAACAGTGAAAGCTATTATAGAATTTTATAACTACTGGTTATGGTGCTACTTATATAAATTCAAAAAGTGGATTGACAAGTATGTTCTAAAGAAATAAGGTGCAACATTCCTGCTACACCTTAATATTACATCAATCAATGTTCTCACAGATATACATCGCAAATGAGCGGCAATCTGTGTGACCAGAGGCCTTGCGTATTCTGTACTCTGGTATTCCACGAAAAACATTGGCACTAATGAATGTTCTTCTCGCAGTATGAGAGGCAATGAGCTTGTACTGTGGGAAGATCTCCTCCTTGATCTCATCTTGAATCTTTGTCTCAAGCAGTACGTCCTCTGTGAGTCCTGCCAACTTCATCAACTCATGAATCTTACTGTTGTAACAGCCAATCGTGGCCTTGTATGGAGCAGTATCGTTGTACTACTCCAGGATCTCATAGGTAGTATTCTTGTCGATAGCGAACTTGTCAATGTCAACTACAGTTCTGTGCCCAGTCTTTTGCTGAACGATGGTGAAGATGTTTCGGTCAAAGTTCTTCTTCTGGATTCTGAGCATATCTGAATGACGTTGTCCAAGGTTACATGATAGGACAAACATGTCCTTTGCCTTCTCCAACAACGCACGGCGATCCTTACGCTTAACCAGAGGCTGGAGATTGAGGTGGTAAATCATTGATACCTCATCTGGAGTAAGAGCAATAGTAGGTCTTCTGTAATCAGGAATAGTAAACTCTGCGTAGGTGTCACTAATCTTGGCTCTATGCTTGGCAGACCACTCTAAGCATGAACGATGCTGATAGCATAGTGTTCTGATAGAACTAGGCTTCACGCCTCTGTCCAGCAATCGAGAAATAAAGAAGGAATAGAAAACATCACCTACTTGTGTAGGGAGAATCACACAGTCAAGCTCTTGCTCTATCAGTCTAATGTGGGATAACAAACACTGATGAGACTTAGGATAATGTGGAAACAATCTTGCCTTGAAATTAATCTTGGCGGTTAAACACTCGATCAAACTTGCATTTGTCAGGTCAATACTAAAACTCTTACTTGCCTCGCTGTGCATAAACTGAGCGAAAGCAGCCTGTGAATAAACAGTCTGCAACATAAGCGTAATTTTTAAGTCAGCGTAATTTGGTGAAAGAAGGCAGAGGGAATTACGCAAACCCTTTGTCCGAGGATAGCTACTTCCTCGTTAGCCTTCTGGATGCAAATATACAAAAATATCCGTTAGCTCCAAATATTTCTTAGAAAAACTTATTTTTTTTCTGATTTTGGTCTCAAGTTGCGCAACTTATCATATAAATCCGATGAAAAATCCCTAGTTTTGCACAAAAAACAAAACACAATGGTAAATAATAATTTTAAGCAAGCTCTTCATCTAGGTATGAAACTTGCAGTAGTATTAGTAGGTGCATGTATGTTTGCACATGTTGGTATGGACTTTACCTTCTCTTTCATTTTCTTATGGAAGGGATTGGGTAACATGAAAAAGAAGGGGCGTTGAACCTCTTCTTTCTTCATTTTGCTTATCATAATATGTTAGATAAAATACCATTTAAACACCCTTCAAATGTCATTTAAACGCTTTTTAAATTCACATTTCGTTTTTGAGAACAGAAATCACATTTCGTTTTTGCAAGGTAGCTCTTTTCGTTTTGCCGTGATTACATATAGTCAGAAGGCTAAAGGGAGAGAGGTTCGTTTTCCCACGGTTCCCTTTGGTCATGGTGGGAAAACACCGTGTTTGATGTGATTGCTGATGGGATATATCTAGGGTTCTATTTTGTTTTTTATGGGGAATAAGCCTCACTTTTTATCTTTTCTAGCCGGTAGCCATCACCATAGTCTTTTTACTTTGCAAAGGTATGTGAAGTCCTGGCAGATACCAAACACCACTTTGTTATCGGCTAAGATTCTTTTCCAGCAGACTTCCGCAATCAGAGATTGGGTATTCTAGAAAAGATTCTTGACCGATTGTTTGGCTTACTGCCCCCTTGGACTTCCATTCTTTTATGCACGTAAAAAGGCTAAAGTGATGACGGTTATGCCGGAATGTTTTTAAAAAAAACTCGGATTCTTCTGAAAACAAAAGCTTGAAAAGGCAGTGAATCAGGAAATCCAGAATATTTTTTTGAGTGTTGAACCCTTTAAATGAGACAAGATGAAAGTATTTCTTTTTTATCGTACAGACAATTGGAACTCCCGTGAGAGCAAGGACTTGGTTTACATCGGGACAAACAGGGAGGCTAGTATCAAGAAACTGATGAAGTTGGAGAGTGAGCCTATTACTGAGGAGCAAGCCGAGGACATCAGACGGATGAACCAAAGTCAGTGCAATAATGTAGGATATGAGTGGGTAGTGGAGATTTGGACTCTGAACCATTTGAGTGAGTAACTTTTAAAACGATTTTTGATGGCTAGATTGATAGATGAGGGCATGATAGCCCAGTTGAGTAAGAAGCAGGGATATTTCTTGAAGTACTTTCCTGCAAGAATCCGTAATGTGGGTGAGGATGCCAAGGAAGACAGAAAGCTTATCTATGCGTTCAAGGATGCAAGGGATGATGCTTACAAGTTGGTGGCGCAGATGGTGGATGGCTATTTGAAGCGTGAGTATGGCGAGCAGGTGAAGGACATGGTTTTCCTATGTGTGCCAGCTAGCCGTCAGGAGGTGAACAAGAGTCGCTACAAGGAGTTCTGCAAGGAGGTAAGCCGATTGAGTGGTATCAAGAATGGTTATTCCCATCTTATCTTGATGGAAGACCGCCTGGCAGTTCATGAGCGCAGAAGAGGAAGAGAGAAGGAGATTTCCAAGGTGAGCATCATGGATTTTGACAAGCCTTTTTTCAAGGGTAAGCAAGTGCTCATCTTTGATGACATCATCACCACCGGTGGCTCTTATGCCATCTTTGCCGAGGAGGTGGAGAAACATGGCGCTCATGTGGTGGGAGGTTTGTTTTTAGCTAGAACACATTATATATATAAGAAGGTATGAATCAGATTTTCAAAAAGCAGAGCGTTGTCTTCACTGGACATCGCTCTGTTCCAAAGGACAAGGAGCAGGAAGTGAGACAGCAGGTGAGAGGAAAGATAAGGTTGCTTTTCTCGTTAGGTTTCAGAAAGTTTGTTTCGGGCATGGCGTTAGGTTTTGACATGTTGGCAGCTGAGGAGGTTATCAAGCTGAAGGAGGAACTGAAGGGGGTAAAGTTGGTTGCGGTTATTCCTTACAGAGGTCAGAGTGGAAGGTGGACTCCCTATCAGCGTGAGCGGTATCAGCGTATCTTGAATGAGGTGGATGAAGAAATAGTGCTCAGTGAGGGGTATTACAATGGTTGTCTGCTCAAGCGCAATGACTATATGTTAGCCCATGCAAGTGGCATCATCGCCTATTATGATGGCAAGCCAAAGGGAGGAACTTTCTACACCTGCAGAAAAGCCAGGCTGAAAGGATTGGACATCATCAATCTTTATCGATGAATTTTGAGGGTTTCTCGCCAAAAGGTGAGGAACTTTTTTTGTTTTTGGGAGTATATGAGGGAGTTTCGGGAGTTGTTATGCTAAGATGATACTCCCATTTTGTGCCAAATTAACCCTGTAAATTTAACATATAAGATGTTTGCATTTTAACATTTTAAAATGCGCTTCTATCATATCTAGAACATGTCATAAAGTCTTTATATACGGCGTTTTTGGAATTTTATATCTGCTTTTTGGAGCTTCAAAACTTGCATAAAAAGGTTTTGTATAAATGTTAAATATATAGTTATATAGCGAAAACGACTACTTTTTAAGTTTTCTTTTTTACTTTTGCACCCAGATTCAGGTAACATATCAATAATCGTATTAGAATAAAATGAAGGTAAAAAAGTTAATTGTATTCGGTATGACCATGATGGCCATATTGGTTTCCTGTGAGCGTCATCCTTCTTTCTCTTCGTCTGAGGAGGCATTACAGGGATGCAAGCAGCAGCTGGAGCTTTTGAAGCAGAAGCAGGATGCGTCCATTGAGGACCTTTCTTCTCTTACCTCCACTTGGCTGGAGGTACGGGATTCTGCCTACAGTAGTTTCGGCAGGGACTCTTCTCTCAACCTCAAGAGTCCGATGGCTGTGGCATATTTCATGGTGTCGGATTCCATACGGGCGGAAATCACCCGTTTGGCGTTTGTCAAGCCTCGCTCGCTTCGTGAGGTGATGTATTTCAAGCTGAACACTGCCATGCAGCGGAAGGTGTTGGAGAAGAATACCATCTTCAAGGATGCGGTGAAGTATTATGAGAAACTTGATACTTATCCGCTCTATCCATCATTGAAGACGACGCTTGCAGCCTATGGCAAACTGCTTTCCTCTGCCACGTCGTTCAAGCAGGGTGACGAGCTGATGAACTTCATAGCCTTGGAGGATAAATGCTTCAGGAGTTTGATGAAGTATCTTGCTCAGGTGGATACCGAGACCCTGCAGAAGCTTACCATGGGTACCACCCGGGTGTTTGATGGACTCTACTCATCGGTGGGGGCACAAGTGGATGATGTCAACGACAGAACCATGTTATATCTAAGCATGCGATTCAACCGGCGCATCATTCAGAATGCCTTGGCATGTAAGGAGGATATTTTGTCCAGAAGACGCCTTGGTAACACCCAGCAGGCCAACTATCGATGGATGCTCATCCAGCCTTTCATGGCCATTGACGACTATTCTGCTGCCGTGTTGACTGAGGAG
>OGKL01000047.1_pt1 | contig 40876 bp, 34 predicted proteins | sample 1572471 | NCBI WGS metagenome assembly OGKL01 (sample SAMEA2582156, study PRJEB24529) | metagenome | biome: Human gut stool | place: China | collected 2011
ACATCGAATGTGGCAGCGGATACCGCTACAACATCGAGTATGGCGACTGTTTCGATGAAGGAAGTACCCGAAGTTGGATGCTCAATGCCTTCTCCCTCCATGCCATGGTTGGCAACAGCCGCAAGCTCAAGGAACGGGTCCTTTTGGAAGATATGCCTTCTGGTAGAAACTTTCTGGAAGACATCATCAAGGCCATGCGTGACAACCATGTCATTTTCATCTCTTACTATAGTTACAATTCCGAGAAGTATTATGAGTTTGACATCCATCCTTATTTCGTGAAGGCTTTCAAGAAACGCTGGTATGTGGTTGCCTATAGCCCTGGCACAGACGATATCCGTTGTTATGCCCTTGACCGTATGGAAAATGTCATCATCTCAGACAAAGTTTTCAAGATGCCAAAGGATTTGGAACCGGCCGAATATTTCAAGGATTGCTTCGGAATCATCAACAACAAGGATTCCGAAGTTCAGAAGGTAGTGCTCAAGGTAGATGCCTTCCAGAGCAACTACATACGTAATCTTCCTCTCCATGAGTCTCAAAAGGAAATGAAGCGTACCGATGAATACTCCATCTTTGAGTATCACCTGAAACCAGAGTTTGATTTCGAACAGGAGATTTTCTCCAACATGGACACCATGGAAGTACTGGAACCACAATGGCTAAGGGAGGAAATAACACAACGATTGAAAAATCTAACAGGGAAATACCAAATATAATCAACAGAAGCAAAGGATAAAATTAGGGTGTGTCACTAATCTGTGGCACACCACCTTTTATCATAAGCATCAAGATGTAGCAAAGACTGACGAGTTATGCAGAACACTGCTATTATTATTGAAACATGAGCATTATTTTTTGTATATAACAAATTTTATATATAACTATTTGTATATATAAAAAAAATTATATATCTTTGCACCAACACTTAAAAGGAAACAATATGATTAGAAATTTAATAGGGCCACCTGTAACAGGAATGGATTTCATCGGAAGAGAAAAAGAATTAGCCGATGCTTGGAAGGCAATAGAAGATACTAATTCGCTTTTGCTGGCTTCACCACGAAGAGTCGGCAAATCCTCTTTTGCCATGAAATTGGCAAACAAAGCAGAGGAGAAAGGATGGAATGCTCTTTACCTCGACTTACAGGGATTGAAAGATGAAGGCGAATTTATTTCGTTAATCATTAGGAAGCTCAATAAAATAAAGGAAAAAAACTCTTTATTAGAACTGGCAAAGAACCGTATACAAGACTTTCTGAATTCAATCAAAAAGGTTAATGCCTTTAAGATTACACTAGAACTCCAACAGAACCCAGAGGATTTCTATGAAAAATTGAGCAAAGCCTTCGAACTGCCTCAAAGAACACTGATTATTATAGATGAACTTGTCTTGTTCTTGGAGGAACTGTCTAGAAATGGAGATATTGCCAGGGCTGAGACCTTTCTTAATTGGCTGCGAAACATAAGACAAAAGCAATCAGAAAACGTATCATGGGTGTTTTGCTCTTCGATTAGTATTCATGGTTTTGTCGCTCAAAACAAACTCACATATACTATAAATGACATCGCTCCATTTAACCTTGGAGAAATGACGAAGGAAGAGGCGACTCTGCTGTTTGAGAAGTTGGACGAAAGCTATGGAACAGAATTGTCCAAAGAGGACATTGATTACATCTTAGGAAGAATCGGATGGAAACTTCCTTACTTCATCCAGCTATTCTTTAACAAATTGACAGGTGATAAAGAAAAGTATCAGCAAATGAACCTGGAGGACTGTGTAAACAAAATTTTTCTAGAAATCATACAGGAACATGAGCTTGACACATGGAGCGAACGACTCACCGCTTACGGCGAAGATGAGACAGCATCACGCAAGTTGCTAAACTATCTGTGCTTACCAGATCACAAAAATGAGAGGAGCTTACTTGAGGAGATAATCAAGGATTTTGTTCCTGAGAATGCAGATATTAATGAGAAATATTCCAATATAAAAAGAATGCTGGAAACCGATGGCTACATCGTACAAGATGACACAGGCATCCATTTCCGTTCACCTATCATACAAGAATATTGGTTTAATCGTTACATACAATGAAAATAGTAGAGAACATAGGGAAAAAGGTATTTTCCATCATTTCAGAAGGAATCATACGCGAGACACATAATAGCATACCACAATGCTACTATGTGTCTGGCGAGCTTGGATATGGCAAAACCACCCTTCTGCATAGAATCAAGGAAAAATTTGAAAGTCAAAATTTCCAGCCAATTTACATAGACTGTCTGCTCCATCCCATACCAAATGAGGAAAAGATGGAAGAGTACCTACATTCGGTCACTGACCATAAGAGAGCAATCCTCTTGATAGACGAAGCTCACATTCTACTTAACACTTGGTCTAACCAGGAGCTTTCCAAGCTCAGGGCACTCATCTACTCACCTGGAGCACCTATCATTGTTTTTGTAGGAAATAGGGTCACGAAAATATTCACAGAGTATTCTGCACCCCTTTACAACTCAATCTTACTATTAACACTCGATAAATTAGCTGATACAGATATAATAGGTATCGTAGATAACATCTGTGGGAGTAAATGTATCAAGCATGAGGATATAATCAATATTGTCAACTCATTAGAGCCAAGTCCTCTCATTGCCACCCTATGTGCCAAAGCGGTAAAAGAAGGATACAAAGAAGAAAAAGACATCAAGCACCAAGTCCTCTCATTCTTCGATGACTTATACCGGAAAGAACTATCATTGCTCTCCCCGGTCCAGCTGCTCATTGTCACCACTTTACTAAAGGCACAGACGCCATGCCTATTGTCGAAAATTGCCAAAGATACGCAGTTGAAAAACAGCGACATCACTGCTCAAATAAAAAGACTCAAGGAAAGAAATCTGGTAGAAGTAATAAAGGGGCAACCTAAAAAAAGCCTATATGAGATAAAATCCAAGTTGTTTACGAAATGGTATAAGAATAGTTAAATAGTACCGCCTCTCGAAACAAAAGAGGTGGCTCACTAACTATACGAAACCAGCAAACAAAGATCTGTCTATCAATAATTTAGCATATATATATGGTTCATAGGAACCATTCATAGGACAAAAAAAAGATAGCATCAACATACGAGAAATTAAAAGAAGATGAAAGGATTCTACAATCTAGGTATTCTGAGATAGCCACCTTGATAGAACTTCTAACCAAAGAACTACAAATATATAAAAATATCCAAAACGAAATACAAGATCTGCCCTTCTTCTTAGCTCCTCTCAACAAATGATTAAGGCGGTAAATACGTAATTTTGTATTTACCGCCATTTTCATTTCTGCCAAGGAAAATGATATTGATGCAAACTATTTTGAATCATAAGGAAACGACGATTCGTGTTCATCACTTTTTCCCCCGGATACCAGTAAACAAAAGACATGAAAAGTATCACCGTAAAAATATATAAAGCAATATATTTTAAGGCACCATATAACCAGCGTTCAAAAAGACTTAGTTCCTTGGTGTTCAAGATTTTAATAGCTTCCCTCACATCAGTCTTACTTAAGCCTTTGCTACCATCAACTTTCACAAGATGTTCACGTTGATTGAACAGGATATCCTCTTCATCATCTAAAATGACATAACGATAAGGCTCCTTGGCATTCAATCTCAACCATTCTGCGATTTCCAATCCCTTTGCCTCATGTAAGCATTGCCACTCTTTTGTACCGTCTGCACTGCAGAAAGTGATGGAATTACATGAAGGAGTCAAGTCAGTAAACTCACCTGGCAAATGATACTCCTTCCATAATTGCCGTATGTACTCCACGCCTTGCAATCGCCAGGTGGAAGAAATGATGACCTTGGCATCACATCTTTCCAACAAGCGGCGTAACTTGCCTATCGCTTTCTGATCAAACTTACCTTTAGGAGTATTGAGCACTCCATCGAAATCCAAAAATATATACTTCTCCATAGGGGATATTTAATTTTAATTATACATTAGAATCCTATCTTTCTCTTGGTCCTAGTACCTTCCAACCTCTCGCTCTCGCAAAACTCGGTAAGAGACTTGACCATCTTCTCCGGGCTGCCATGCAAAATGGTCTGAATGGTGTAATGACGGGCAATATTCTCAATCTCACCACCACAGAAATCATAGCGGGCAGCAAGGAAAGAAGCATCAGCGTCCTCCAAAGAAGGTATCATCGCTTGCCAAATCTGTGAACGGCAAGCCAAATCAGGCTTCTCAAATTTCACTTTATAGAGGAAACGACGCTCAAAAGCCTTGTCCATGTTCTCTGCGAGGTTGGTTGTGGCGATGAGAATACCATCCAGCTGTTCTATCTCCTGGAGGATGATGTTCTGAATACTGTTCTCCATCTTCTCCACAGCTCTTTCCGCTCCCACCTGACGCTTGCCGATGATAGCATCAGCCTCATTGAATAACAGGATAGGAGCCTTGACAGATTGCTTCACCTTCTGCTTATAGTCATCGAAGATACCCTTGATGTTCTTTTCGCTCTCGCCAACCCACATGCTCTTAACCTCTGACACGTTCACCTGAATCAGGTCACGCCCTGTCTTCCTGGCTATCTGAAGAACAGTCTCCGTCTTGCCAGTACCAGGCGCGCCATAAAAAAGACAAGCAAAGCCACTCCTGAAATTGGTTTCCCTCAGACGATTTCTGATACTCTGGTAGTGCTCTTCCTCCAAGAGTGTTGTCAGCTCATCAACTTGCTTTTGTTCCTTACTGTTGTAGAACAGCTGCTTGGGTTTGATGTCCTCAAATGACAACATCCCTCCCTTCGGCCGGACACCACGCATGGAAGACAGGTTGAGTTCAGAGAAGAGCAGTTTCTTGGCATCGTCTGTAATCTTGAAGGACTCCCTGTCCACAAAGCCATCATCATTGGTATACTCGATGAACTTCTCCACTAAGAACAAATGGTCACCTTGGCTCAAGCCTCTCTTTGCCCATCTCCAGTCAGCCTCTCCCTCCTCGTAGAGAAATTCCAAGTCGTGATAGCGGATATCGTCATCACCATCTATGACAAAGAGTGTACAGAACAACAGAAAAAGAGAAAATTCTGTATCCTCCTCATCTATGTCAAATGAAGACATGGCCTTGACAAAAGCCAGGTTCTCGTTTTTGCGAACCAATGCCCTGAGCTTCTTTTTCAATATTTGCCTGTCAAGTTTCCTGCGACGGCATTTTGTGAACAGTTCATTGAACTTGTCAAACAATTCCCTGGCTGTAAGCTCCTCCACATCAGAGGGTATATAACGTTGATTCTGCTGAAATGCCTCCATCACCTCCATTGGGATGGTATAATAGAAACCTTCATCCCTATTGCGGCAGATATATTCCTTGTCAACAAGTTCTTGGATTTCATTGGCATATCGAAGCAAGCTAAGGATGCGGCAGCCCAAGAAATCCGTAAAGTCCGAGAACTGGATGTGACTGTCATCGCATCTGTCGGCAAACAAGGCCATGATGGCACTGGCACGCTTGGATATGTCCAGTTTATCGGAGACAAATCCAAGATATGAATCAACCTCCTCATAGAACTTCTCACCCAGAGAAGAATTTTTTGCCTTATCTACGATTATTTCGAATGCTTGGAGCAAGTCCATCTGCTCCATATCTCTTTTACACGACGTTTGCATAACCATAATAGCACTACATTAATACATACTATTTTCTCCATGAGGGAAAGACTTCTAAAATCCGTTCCTCCCAATATGGTTCTCAAATAAGATTTATTTTCCATACTTGTCTATATTTAGAAGGCGAAATCATCCTCTTCCTCATCCTCACCATTTGGGAACATGACGCTTCTCTCATACTCAGGATCATAGAAGAGGTCATTATCCAAAGCATCATTCAAACGGTTTTCCATCTTATCCAATTGCTCTTTTATAGTTTTGTCCATAATGCTTTATTTTTAAGTATATGTTCGATTTATGAAATAAGAATTTCACCTTATGAAAGATTCATTTTTCGTAGGAGTCTGAGAGTAACAGGATTTGCTTCACCTTGGAAAGCAAATCTTTCTCTGTAACTTCTAAGTTCAAAGATGCCCCATTCCCTGTTATATTGACACCTAAAACATCTGCAAGTTTTATCAGATGTTTTGCATTTCCACTCTTTACAAAAAGACAAATAGACCATTCACCACAAATACAATAAAGGGTTATATAAATGGGCCTGTTGTCATACATGATTTGATAACCATATTTTTCAACATATGGTATCTTGCCATCGAAGGTTTCCGCTATAAAGGAAGCTATCTCCTCATGGAACTTCTTCTTAAAAACGTTGGCGTATTCTTCGGAAATCTCATCCTTGGCACAGATAATCTGCTCTTGGGCATCTTCCAAATCATCAAGCAAATCGTCTAAAGCCGAGCATTTTTCGATAATGTTCAGTCCTTTTAACTTCGCCATTTCTTTATTAATATCAAACTTCTCCATTGTATATCAATTAAAAATTCTGATGCAAAGATAGCCCACACATGTGTAAGTTCGTTTCACACATAAGAAGTTTTTCATGTGCCATACGCAAAGATTTATACATGTCGTTAAACACAAGTTAGTGTTAAACCAAAGGAATTTATCTTCTTTCTAATAGTTTTATACTAACTTTGTGCGCAACACCGACAACCAGCTCTACGAAGTCAGTGTGCCGCAGCCGCCCTACACACAGGGCCGACATGAAGAGTCGCATCGGCCCACCTTTAATTCGTTTTTATCACACATTTATGAAAATCAGAAAATTTTTAGCATTGGCATCATTGGCATTGCTGCCCTTGTGCAGCATGCAGGCAACGACACAAGCAGCCGACGATGCTCAGATGAACCGGTTCATCGATGGCCTGATGGCTAAGATGACACTACAGGAGAAAATCGGACAGCTAAACCTCTCCGTCACTGGAACAATCGTTACTGGACAGGCCAAAAGCAGCGACATCGCCGGAAAGATAACGCGCGGCGAAGTGGGCGGACTGTTCAATCTTAAAGGCGTGAAGAACATACGCGACATGCAGAAGATAGCGGTGGAGCAAAGCCGCCTGAAGATTCCGTTGCTGTTCGGCATGGACGTTATCCATGGCTACGAGACGGTGTTCCCCATTCCCTTCTCGCTCTCTTGCTCATGGGATATGCAGGCCATAAAGCGCAGCGCACAGATTGCGGCACAGGAGGCATCGGCCGACGGCTTAAACTGGACCTTCTCGCCCATGCTCGACATCTGTGTAGACCCGCGCTGGGGACGCATGGCCGAGGGCAGTGGTGAGGATCCTTACTTAGGCTCACAGATTGCCCGCGCCATGGTTGAAGGCTATCAAGGCACCGATCTGTCGGCACCTAACACAGTGATGGCGTGCATCAAACATTTTGCTCTTTACGGTGGCTCTGAGGCGGGGCGCGATTATAACACGGTCGACATGAGCCGCTGGCGCATGTTCAACTATTACATGCCTCCCTACAAGGCCGCCGTCGATGCAGGCGCCATGAGCGTAATGACCTCCTTCAACACCTTCGAGGGCATACCGTCCACCGCCAACCGCTGGCTGCTTACCGATGTGCTGCGTGGCATGTGGGGTTTCAAGGGAATGGTCGTGACCGACTATACTGCCATCGCCGAGATGATGGACCACGGTTTGGGCGATCTCAAGACCGTGTCGGCACTTGCCCTTAACGCCGGTACCGACATGGACATGATGTCTGACGGTTATCGTGGCACGTTGGCTCAGTCGATAGCCGAAGGCAATGTGTCTGAAGCCGCTGTCAACGCCGCCTGCCGACGCGTCTTGGAGACCAAGTGGAAGCTCGGACTCTTTGCCGACCCTTATCGCTATTGCAACGAGAAGCGTGCCAAGAAAGAGATCTTCACTCCAGCCCACCGCGCGGAGGCCCGCAACATTGCCGCCGAGACATTCGTCCTTCTAAAGAACAATGGCAAGATGCTGCCCTTGCAGAAAAAGGGACGCATAGCCCTTGTCGGCCCGTTGGGCAACAGCAAGCGCAACATGTCGGGCACATGGAGCCTGGTTGCCCGCTTCGATGAGAACAAAACGCTGCTGCAAGCCATGAAAGAGGCTGTGGGCGACAAGGCAGAGGTGCTGTATGCCAGAGGCTCCAACTTCATGCACGATACCAAGCTTGAGGCTAATGCAGGAATATCTGAGCGCGACAAACGTTCCGACAAGGAGATTCTCGATGAAGCCATCGCCGTGTCACGCAATGCTGATGTCATCGTGGCTGCCGTAGGCGAGTCGTCGGAGATGAGCGGCGAGTGTTGCAGCCGCAGCAGCCTTGACATGCCCGATGCTCAGCGCGACATGCTCGCCGCCCTGAAGAAGCTTGGCAAGCCCATCGTGCTACTCAACTTCTCTGGCCGTCCAACGGTGATGACATGGGAGAACGACAACTTTGATGCCATTCTCAATGTGTGGTTTGGAGGATGCGAAACGGCAGATGCCATCTGCGACGTGCTCTTTGGCGACAAATGTCCGAGCGGCAAGCTAACCGCCACCATGCCCAAGAGCGTGGGACAGATTCCGCTCTACTATAACCACCTCAACACAGGTCGTCCGCTTGAGGAAGGCAAGTGGTTCTCAAAGTTCCGAAGCAACTACCTCGACATCGACAACGATCCGCTATTCCCCTTCGGCTATGGTCTGTCTTATGTCACGTTTAGCTATGGCAACCCCCGACTCTCATCCGACACCCTCACGATGGGTGGCAGCCTGACCCTCACGGTTGACGTCACCAACACTGGCGATCGCGATGCCGACGAGGTGGTACAGCTGTATGTTCGCGACCTTGTTGGCAGCTTGTCACGCCCTGTGAAAGAATTAAAAGGCTTCAAGCGTATAAACTTGAAAAAGGGCGAGACCAAGACGGTGAGCTTTACCGTTACTCCAGATGATCTGATGTTCTACAACCAACAGCTCGAGTATAAGTGTGAGCCAGGCGACTTCAACATCATGGTCGGCCCCAACAGCCGTGATGTGCAGACGCTTAAGTTTAGCTTAAAATAGGCTGAGGCATTGCAATCCTTCTTAACTGATCTAACAAAAAAAGCGGAAACCAAAAGGTTATAATGCAACCTTAAGGTTTCCGCTTGTCCTTATCAGAATGACTGATACTATCCAGCGAACAGCAATAATTTTGAATGTCAATAAAGTGTCAGAATGGTGACACATGAGCTATTCCTCTCCGCCCTCTATCTGATAGACTATCACAAAGATGCCTTGGCGGTTTATAATGCCCGTGAACTTCATCATCCCGTTGGGACTCATGATTGAGGCCGTAGCATAGCCGTCGGCAGAGAAATCGCCTACTTCCCAGCTCATAGGATACTGTGAACCGATGCCGATTCCGTTGTCCGTCAGCTGTGCCGAATAGTGCATGACGCCGCCATCGTCCACCCACGGCGTGCCCCACTGTGCAGTATGGAAGTCGACCTCAGACACCGCTCCGACTTCCACGTCGCCTGCGCCACTGCCCCCCGTCACTATGCAGGTGCGCTCCTCGCCATCGACGAGCTTACGGGCATAAGCGTTTGACTTAAAAAATGGCGTTCCCCAAAGAGCCTTGCCGCAAGAATTGCCGCTGGCGTTATAGTAGTGGGCGTAGTATCCGTCGTCCTCGTCGTTGTCGTCCTGCATTGGAGCCACAGTACAGATCCCCAGACGCGGCGCATAGTCGCTCACCGCCTGTGGATCGACGAGATTAGGATTCGTCTTCTTCGGCTCAAACCGCTTCGTACCGCCGAGGTCTATGAAAAAGAAGTCGTCGCCGAAGTCGCCCTTCGAAACGAGGGCAAGACCGCTCGAGAAAGAGCGTGCAGAGCTATACTGCGGCTGTATGACCATCCGCCCGTCGGCGCCGAGGTAGCCCCAGGCGCCGCTGAAGGCGTTTTCTGCCACATAGACCGCCCTGCGGTTCTCGCGGAGAGGAGCTATGGTGTAGTTCTTGCCGCCCACCTGCTTCGGATATGTCTTGATGGAAGGATACACTTCACGCAGTCCCGTGTCCATGAAATGCCAGTCTGTGACCATCCCATCCACCTTTGTCGCAATTGCGCAGAGTCCGTCCACAAAGTTGGTTGCATCGACATACTTCGGCGGCATGGGCTTCGCCAGGCCATGCTGGTCAACAAGATAAAGCTGCGTACCATCAGGAACGGTTAGCCCCTTGGCAGTCTTGTGGAGCAATACGCCCGGAAACCCCATCTCTGGAATGCGCCCCATCGACGTCACGCACCATTCGCGATCGTCAGAGAGGGCATAGCCGTTGATGTTATAAAGTGTATACGTCACGCCATCGTCGGTCAGACCGAACACGCCGCGACTCACGGGAGTAGCCCTCCATCCCTCCGCACGATGGCAATCCTTGAGGAAATGAGTTGCCCCTGGCATTATCCTGAGCGGCATCATGCGCACTACATCCTTACTGTCGGGCTGCACATCAGCCTTTTCCAGCAACATGGACACGGTCTCCGCGTCCATCTCATCACACTTCTCCTGCGCCGTCGCCGTGACAGATAGCGTCAATAACGCCGCCACAATGGCTGTTCTTGCCATCCTTTTTGTTCTTTTCTGTATCATATCCTTCGTTTTTTAGTTAAGTGATAATATCGGCGATTTGGTACCGCTGATTCACGCTGTCGAATTATTCGTAGCGGAAGAGTGGTACCGTTCAAACTATCCTTCTTTGACATAATGGCTCAGCAGCGTGTGTAGCTATGCTGTGTTTCGCTTTATACTATTGCATTCTTTCCTTTTAGAGAAATTTCTTAATGATAGTATTTTTATCCTCAACACCTTTGTTATATTTCCAGATTGTTTACCAGTATGTAATGCACTTTAGCGGTTCCATTCTACCAAAGCGAGATACAGACTGGCAGACATTACTCTCCTTAGAAAGTTTGTCAGGTGAAAGGTCCGAAGTCGAGGTGCCAGAGAAAGAATTTATGTTGGTGTTGTCCATTTTACTTTGATTTGCGTTTTAAGACTTGTCCTGTAAAATAATCTCCTCTTTCTTTCACCTTGCCTATATACTTGAATTGGTGAAGAGCGTCCATAAAGTGTAGTGCTCCCTCTATTTGTTTGGAAATGGAATAAACTTCTCCTTGCTTTTCAAGCCCTTCAAATATACCTTTTGTCTTAGCAAAAATATTAGGCAGTTCATTTATCGCAATTATTCTTTTTGCAATACAACATGTACTTGCTAAAACTTTTAGAACTTGATTGTTTGACTTTTCCATTGCTTCAGTATATAATGCTAAGTTAAATTCATTTTCGGATTTACAGAAGTATGATAATAAAGCATCAGCAATAGCTGGAGTAACACTCTCCGAATTAATTTTATTCAGAATGACACTTTGGTAATCTTTATATTCTATCCAACTTATCATCTTTATTTCTGTGTTTATACCAAGAGCAAAGTCATCCCACTCAGCAATAACAATATCAGGATTCTTACAAAGAAGATATTGGCTCATATGTGGGTGTTCTTTTATAATACATTGATAAGAACTTGGTGATATAGAAACAATTCCATTATCCACAATATATTTTATTCTTTTTTCATTAATTTGCGAGAGTTTTTTGTTCCATACATCTATTAGACTACGATTGTTGAATATAGAGTAAGCAATATTGTCGTTGATATTCTCTGACAAAACGACACTTGACAACAATTCGTTTTGATGTTCATCTTCACATTCTACAAGTTTAGTAAATTCTTCAATAGATTTTTTTTCATTGCGATTCATGAATGTTACGAGCGTGTTATCTATATTCCAAGAATTAAAGCAAGAGCAATAATGGTTCACATTTTCAAATGTCATTTTTATTTTGTTATCAGTAAACAATGTACATACAACGTCTTTATCTATAATACCCTTACAATCATCCCACAAGGTATCATTGTGCTTGATAAGTTTAATAATATCGCTTACCTCTATGTCTTCGTCCATTAAAGACACTATACTATCAGACGACTCTTTCGTATTGCTTGGAGCAAGCATATGATTATCTACAAACATTGGTAATTCTTGATGAACATATCCATGTAGTTCATCCAGTTCTGTCTCTTCTATAGAAGTATAAATAGCAGAATCCAAATTATCTACAGGCAATTCATTGTGCTTAAATATCACCTTGATATTATCTAAAGTCAGCGCGTACATATTGTTATCATATATATGAGAATATGTGTCAGTACCATTGCTGTCATCTTTCAACGATTGAACATTTAAATTTAACAAATCAAGCAGTTTAATAACCTTATCTTTTTCTATGTCCTCAAACAAATGAGGATAGTTACTGTTTTTGTTGATGTATGCATTGAAAGGATATGCGGAATTTATCGTTTTTATGTCATTTATGTCGGCACTCATAAATATCATGGAAATGACATAATACTTTTCTTTGTCGGTATGATTGATATCCTTATATAATGATTTCCAAATATTCTTATCTATATGTGCTAATCGTTTGATGAATGTCGTTAAACAAACACTTTCTTGCATGAACTTGTATAGCAAGTCAACATATTGTTCATGAGCTACCATTTGTTTTATAATGGCATCACATTTATCACCAAATTCGTCTTCATATTCCAAACAATAATCCAGTAAATCTTTGTTCAATACTCCTTTATTGTCATAATCAACAACCGATAAGTTTTGAATAAGAGAAGGAACTTCTTGCAACTTATAATCAAATCCTTTGGGAGCATTAAACTTTATGGACAGAAGGAATTCTTGGTCAGAAGGGGTAAGCCGTCCCTCTTGGAATATTGAGATATAGAAGAAATACTTCTCGTCAACATACCCCTTTTCCAACAGATATTTAAGAACCTTGTATTTTTCTTCTTGCTCTTTTGCAATTTCTACATAGTCAAATATATTTCTATCAGACTTAGCTATATCTAAAAGGGAATACTTATCAATCATGGCCAATTCTTCCATAACTGTTTTACGTTCCTCTTTTAGGCTTTCTATCTTATCATTCGCAGCAGATTGTATCAAAACCTTTCTCTGACTATAATTAAAACTTTTTCCTAATGTCGTTTTGATTTCATCAGATGACAGATTCATTGGCTGATAATTGTATCTACTTTCAAAACTGGCATTGCCATTAAGAATATGTTGAATGCTTTCTTCAGAATACAGATCTTTTATACTTTTGCGACTCATGTCACAATATATGTTCCAGTCCTCACCTGGCCATAATTTCAAAAACTTTCCAACAATAACAGCGCGTAATTCTTCTATAGAACGAAGAGTCTCTTCTGATATAGCATGTATCTCCAAGTCTATTTCCTCTAATCGCTTCCAATCATCTTTTTTGATTTCATCCTTTAATAATCCTGTAGATATAAAAGTCTCATAGACCACGCCCTTATTTTGATGCAACAAAGAAAAATCCGTAGGATATAAATTCTTATACAGAATCATGGCAAGCAATTTTTCCTTATTCAATTTCGGGTCAAGTAAATTACGATAGAGATCAAACTCATTCACAACGTTGGTCAATACCCTCATATCGTTTACAAATGCGGATATATCCGTAATAAATGAAGAGCGCACCTCTGCCTCTGGAATATGTAAATTTGCTATTTTTCTTCTGAACAAGTCTCCAGAATTGGAAACATTAACAAAAGGAATAACAGGAACAATGTAATCAAAGAACTTTGTACGCTCTTCCGCATTGGCAAATATGTCATCTTTCAGTGCATATAGAAAGACGATTCTTCTACCAACCTCTTCTGATTGATTGAGAATTAAGTTCAATTCCCTTAGTTTTGTGAATATATGTGTGTTTTCAAAACGGTCAATGTCTTCAAATATAACCACATCATATTTCTTTTCTTGGAAGAGATAAATGATTTCGTCCAAATAGCGATTCATTATTGAAACATTTTTCTTCTCTTCTAATTCTATTGTAGCTTTGTCTAACTTTAGGTTTTTGATGCTTATCTTCTTTATGCAAAGAATGAGTTGGAACGAGATTACAATTATACCTACAAGAAAAACAGATATACTTATCCAAAATACGAGGGAAGTTTTAAAAAATGCTGTTGGAATCAAGAAATACTTGGTCACCATTTCTTGACAAAAGAGAAATAAACTTGAAACAATAAACAGCAGTACTTTCAAGACTGTCAAAATTCTATGTTTATAGGAAGTTCTCTCTATTCGTCCGAATCTTGACTCTGGTATACTCTTGGCTTTCACATGGTAGAATAGTTGTTGCAATATGCTATATTCCAACTGTTCCTCAAAGCAATCTTCTTCCTTGCAATTACTTTTATCATTACTTTCCGGTTGTCTTGCTTCGACAAAAGACGCAAGTGATACATTGACATAATAATATTCTTGATAATGCGTTTTGAATGTCTTTAAAATAGAACTCTTGCCAGCACCATAAGAGCCAGTTAATGCTATATTGAATACATTAGGCTTGTCAATCGCATTTTTCAGACGAATGATATACTCTTTATGTCTTTTAAAATCATCTACAGGAGATAATAAGGAAATCTGTTTTTCACTCGTTTCCTCTAATTTCCACCGGTTAATTTTACGTCCCAAATTGACAACCAATCTACAGATACATTTTTGATAGAATTTAAATATCTTAGTTTTGCAATTTGGGATAATAGAAAAAATCAACTCCTTGCAATTGTCAAATAACTTACAGACCGAACAAATAAACGCAATTCCCAGCAATACAACAATTACCGTTGGATTCCACTTTAAGTAAAGTCCAACAGTAATTGCAATTATCAAGAATAGCGTAAGAAGTGTAAAGAGTATATTCGTTTTCATGTTATTATATTTTTTTACCTCTCCCATATTCCATCCTTGCCTGTTTTAAAACATCCTGACAGAATTTAGTCAGAGGCCTTTTATCTATATCATTCTTGTCCAAAGGGATTCCAAACCATTGGTTCAAAAAATTTTCTCTATCCTCATCAGGTATACAAGTAAGCATGTTTCGATAATATGTTTCATTATATGCCTTGTCATAAATTTCTTGTACGATGTCCTTATGCCTACCATATTGTTCTTCCAAATGCAAGTCATTTTGTAGCTCGTCAACACCTTGTCTGCTTACATTCCTTTCTATTTTGATGTCAATCTTATCAGCAGCCTTTTTCCCGCTTCTCAACTGAAAAGAATCCATCACCTTGAAATGAAATTCATCAGAAATCCCTTTAAAATAGGGATTGTATCTTAAATCTAACAAGGTAGTTCTCTTTTGGTGATTACATAAAGAACATGATGGTATCAGGTTATATAGCGACATACAGAGATAAGGATAATCTGACTTATCATAGAAATGATCGAACTGAAACAGCCCTTTCATTTTTGTTTTTCCCATGATGTCTATGTACAAAGTAAAATTATGATTGCAGTAAGGACAAACTTTTATATTAAGCATACGGGATAGTTCCACCAATTTGTTTTCACGATAATTTTCATATCCCATTGCTTGAAGCAATCCTTTGGAAAAAGTTTGCTTCCGCCTTTTTCCGTTAACTTTGTTTGGCTTATAAACTTTCTTGGTTGCAATATTTGTGTACTCAACATGAAGAGAGTCTATGAATGCTTTTAATTTTGAGGGAGTTCCTGTTAACAGGAGAGGAAGATTAAAAATTAGCTTTCGAACGAACTCCTTTTGCCCTTTACTTTGGGAATTATACTCTAATCCCTTTAATCTCTTTTTGATAGCATCATGAAAAGTATTCAAATACCATTGGTGAATATACTCACGAGTATATTCTTTTCCGTCAACTCCCAAACGCGGAAACTCTATTTTATTCATCCTTACGCCTCCTCAAGTCTTCAATCTTAGCTTGATAAAAAGCTATCTGTTCTTCATATGAGAGCCTATCTGCAATACCGTCAAGTTTTTTCAGCAAGTAACCCTTTATGAACGTATCGCCAATGTAGTTTATCTCTTTCCGTATAGTTTCCATTCCTAAACGAGAATTGCATTGCTCAATCCTCGCTTTTAGAGCATCTATCTTGTTGGATGCGAACTCACCTATAAGTCCGTTTTCCATGAAAAATGATCTTCGATACAAATTAAATATGTTTTCAGCAAACGTCTCTGTTTGCTCATCCCTATTGTTCACGACATATCCATGTTCTTCTTTCAGAAAATTGGTACAACATTTTGGTATATCCGAAAGTATGATGGGTGAATGTGAAGTAAGGACGATTTGAAAATTATGATCTGCTGGAACCAAAAGCATTTGGATGAACTTACAGAGTCGATTTACATATTGACGTTGCCATTCTGGATGGAAACCTATTTCCGCTTCATCAAGTAACAGTAATGATGGACTACGCAGATTATCAAACTTTGTCGGTCCAATAACCACAGCGTAATACAATCTTGACAAGAGGTTTAACAATTCTTGCTCACCTGAACTTAATACCGTTATGTCATGCAAAGAATGACTATATGACATATCAAAGAATTTGGCAGTCAAATAGATTCGATTAGAAAGTAAATGCTCTACTAAGTTATAAAGGCTTCCGTCTTCATTCCGAACATCTATATAATATCCAATATTATCATCAAAAGAACAAATTTCGTCCACTATCTTCAAGCACCAATGTATATCATTCAAAAATGTTCTTAGCGCCTCATTCATTTGTTCATTAGCCACATATTCTCGATAGAAGTTTAGAATATTCTGGGTGTCTTCATTATAGGTATTACACCATCTTACAAGGAAATCATACGCTTCTGTTCTGATAAAATTTTGATCCGCAATGGTATTAATCAAATTGTAATATATCAGATTTGCAAGAACATTATCTTTAATGCTATTTCTGATTCTTTTAAAGTCTGGTATCTGATAACCATTAAATTTACCAGAATAGTTTACTTCTATAGCTTTTATACCTGAGGTGTTGGCATTGATAATTATGTACTTAGGGAAATTAAGGTTATCCAAACACTCTCTGATGTGCTGTTGACTTAACAAATAGCAAATTCTATAATTGTTTTGGGCTTGATAGGCAAAAAAGTGAGACTGTATATTGTTTGACAAGTGAATCGTGTCCACATTGGAATAATCTTGCAAATCTTTGATAAGTCTGAAGTTATCTGTTGCATTATACATTCCAGTCAATTCTACTGTTCTTACATCATTGTAGTCGAATAGGGGAGAAAAATGACCACTATAGAAAAATGTATTGATACTTTCATTGTCCGTTTCTATGATTTTGACATTACTAATACCAATGATATTCAACTCACAATTACGTGTACATTTGTACAAGTTACCATCTTTTTCAAAGATGATACACCCTTGAAGGTCTTGGTTGGCAGCACCTTCAACAACAGCGTCAAGAATAAATCTCAGCATCGTACTTTTACCAACCCCATTTCCACCAACAATGGCAGATAACGAATACACCCCTTCACCCCAAAAGTAATTCGGTATGGAAGGCTTTTTCTCTATAGTCAAGCACCTCTCTTGTATATTGAGGTTATACTGATAATGAGGGTCTATTACAATACCTACTTGATGCAGCTTTTTATAGGTTTCAATATATACATAGCAAAGATGTGTCATCGTTTTGAACTCATTTTTAGATTCATACTGCAAAACTCCATTCTCGAAAAGTATATTATAAAGAAGGAAGATGCGTTCCTATATTTATTACTTTTTGCATTTCACCAGCCATAGAAAATGCCAAACTCTGAACATCGGTTCACTCAAAGCCTCGGCAGGATAATATCTCAAAAGACGAGTGTCACGATACTGGCGAAGGAGGTTATGCCCCAAAACGTGATGCTTGTCATAATATCCAAAATTGCCTCCATTCAAGATGTCCTCAAGAAGCATTTGCCCTCTATTTGCATCCATAGGTGCAATCATCTTGTCTTTTTGCATTCCCATGACCTTATGTAACACAAACATCATAGCCCCTGTAAACTTCCACAATCCGAGATGCTTAAACTCTCGTTCTAAGGTTATAGAATTCTTCACTCTTCGTTCTTCACTCTTCACTAAGGCAAAGTAGTAATCCACGACCTGCCTCAACCCTACACCCTCATAGAAATAATGGGGTACAGATGATAAAGCTGATACACGACATTGAAGGAATGTGTTGGGACTGCAACAAGACCTGCATCATTAGACAATGCCACCATGTTGTTACATTGCTCATCAATATTCTGCTTCAACCATCTTTGCGATCTTCGATTATACACGAAGTTTGCCATAAAGCCAGGAATAGAATGTAACTCCACTGTTATGCCGTTGACAGTAAGACCTATATAGTTGAAACTCTCATCATCTACATGTCCATTGGCGTTTTCAGCAAACGAGTTGGCAAGAGAACGAATCTCATCACGCTCAGCATTCATCCAAACATCCACATCACCCCAAGTATTCTTATCAACGGATTAGGATACATCACCGCATTGCCCTGCCCCTTCAAAATACAGCAGCTATATCTAAAAGTTTTCACCTTATTATATATAGCCACCGTAGCCTCATTCAGAACATTATTGCGTTGCATGATTTTCTGGTTTATGCCAAACCAACGCATCAGCAATTCCAAATTCGGTGCAGCATCCTTAAGTAGTTTTTGGATGCCATCGAAGACTACTCCGACAAGCATCTACTTCTTGGCAAGTTCATAAAACGCCGCCCTGTCAAGGTCTTTTAGAGCAGAACCGTCAAAAAAAGCTCCTTGCCCTCGTAAACACCCAAGGGAAAATTGAATAAAGCGGAAGTAAATATCTGTCAAGCTATCTTTCAATTCAACATTCAACATTTCTCTTTCACCATATTCCAAAGGAACAGCGTGTTGCCGATGATGTATCGACGCCACATGCGCTTCGGCTCCTTCAGTAGTCGGTAGAGCCACTCCAGACCGTGACGCTGCCACCATATCGGCGCACGCTCCACGGTGCCGGCGAAGAAATCAAACACAGCACCGATAGTTCCAACATGGCAGTGAATATCCAACTCTTCCCAATGCGAATAAGTCCACTTCTCCTGCTTCGGCGCCGTCATACCTATCCACAGCAGGTCGGGGTCAGCCGCATTTATCGCCTCAACGATAGCCTTGTTGTCCTCCTCCGAGAACTCAGGCTTGTACGGCGGCGAGTAGGTAACGATCTTCAAGTGCGGGTATACCTCCGCAGCCCGCTTTACAATCAGATCGAGCACCTTCTCCGAACTACCCATGAACATTACCGTTCGCTGGGGCGAACGGAGTGTTGAGTTTTGAGTTTTGAGTTTTGCGCTCGGCTCGTAGAGACGCTTGCCTGAGCAAGAATTGTCGGCTGAAGCCGATGAGGAATTGTCTAATGAAAAATTATTCATTCCACATTCTTCACCATTCACTCCACATTCCACATTCTTCATTCCACATTCTTCGAATTTGTTCATTTCAAACTCGAAGAGATCCCATCCTGCTATTCTTTCCTTCGGCAGGCTCTTCGCCTTTATCCATCTGCACGCCTTCACGATGCTCACCCCATCCGGAATGAGCACATCACCGTTTGTCAGCGCCTCAGCGAACAGTTCATCCTTACGCGCCGTGTTGTACGAATGAGCGTTAATTGTGTTAATGAGCAGTTTGCCCTCCGGCAGCGCGGCAAGCTCCGCCTTGCTACCAAGTATATTTAAGTTTTTTAATCGAAACATCAATCTTGAATTTATAATCAAATTCTCCCTTTTTCAAAAGCTATCACTTTAGATGCGCATCAAAAAAATCCAATAACGGCTTCAAAGCCTCTCGTGTTAAATCCCAATATTTAGGATCATCAAAAAGCCAGAATCCGGAACCTATCTTGTCGCGCTGCTTTTTATTTAACTGCTGCGAAGTGATATAAGTATGGAGCTTTGCTTTACGATTAGGCAAATTGTATTTTTGATTGTTTTCAGAATCCTTTGCTCCTTGAATACATGTTTCATAGTCCTCAAAGCAATCCCACCAATCTTTATGCAGATCCTTGCGGATAAGACTCTCCATCAATACCTCTACATCACCATCGTCATTATTGTTCGGATAAATAAACAGAGGAAAGTTCAACTGCAATTGAGTCTTTTTATCCTCGATATCGTCATGCCTCTTAGTGTATCCCCATCCTTTACTTGGACTGTCAGCATCAACCAGCACAAGAACACTATCACCTTCGACTTGCGCCTGTTCCATTCTGTTTATGATAGACTTTTGGAAAAGATTCCCAACCCCATCCATACAAATAAATTCTACAGACTTGTCGACAAAATGTTTTGACAATACAGCCTTGAGAAAGTTGCATTCGGAAGTATTTGCATTCTTCGCTTCAATAAAAATAAGATTCATATTATCTGATTTCTATTTCCTGGGTTAAAGAATAATCAACACTGTCAAGAGAATACGTATACGACTTCAGTTCGTAATCGGCAGTTCGCTGCAATTTAAAACATACGATAGAGTCATCATACTCCTCGCCAGACTTTGCAGCGTCACGCAAACCTTTTATTGAATCCAGGTCGTGTGTAGTGGCAAAAATCTGCACATTGTTTTTCTTAGCTACAGAAATAATCGCTCGCCACACCCCTTTCATAACAGAATAGTGGAAGCCATTACTCAATTCGTCTATCAACACTATACCATTTTTACATTCGTATATGGTGGTCAAGACAGATAAAATCTTGCGTGCTCCGTCTCCCATCATATTTATAGGGATACGCTTATCCAGACCGATATCCACCAAAACCTCATTTTGCGAAAGAACAAAATCCTTGATATTTGGTTCTATGAGTCGCAAAGCGTTAACGATGAACGCCTCGTCCTTGTTCTTTATAACGTCTACAAGTCCGTCAATGGAAGTCGTAAAGTCGAACTTCGGATTAAGATATCTACATGTGAGTTTCTCCTTATAATGTGCAGGCATCTTTATTCGTTGCTCCAGAGAGTTGTTAGAAGAATGCGACATTATTATTGAAGACTCGTAAGCATGCTCGTCAACCTTATACTTTAATACCAAACCATACTTATTGTCAGGATCGGTAGAAGCCACATTGTTATCTTCGCCCAAAAGGTTCACCTTGCTTGAAGATGACTCAACAACAGATATTTGCAACTCTCTTGTTTCGTCATTCTCAGCCTTTATCACGATAGGATTGCTCATGTCAAGAGAATAGAAGTCCAGCTTCATATCAGAAGGTTCCAATCGACGATAGTTGCGTATGATGTTAACATTAAGAGGCAACTTCGGATTAGATATACCTGATATGAGAAAAATGGCATCCAAAAGTGACGACTTGCCACAGTTGTTCTTTCCGAAGAAAAGATTTATCTGTTTCAAGCCTTCTATTTTCGAGTGTTTTATACCACGTAATCTATTTATTTCAATATTATGAAACATTGCTTTAGTAATTTAAAATGACGAAATAATGGCACATCGTGTGCAACGATGTCCGATTGCTCCTTGACCGTTGTTAACGATCGAAACGCATTCAAAAATAATAAAAAAAAGGCAATGTGGTTGTGCAGATAGACTAAACGACTATATATTTAACGTTTGTTATCACAATTCTTTACAACCTCCACTAAACTCTTTTCATTTATATAATACATTAATTGTGTTAATGAGCAGTTTGCCCTCCGGCAGCGCGGCAAGCTCCGCCTTGCTACCAAGTATATTTAAATATTTTAATCGAAACATATTAGTATTTGAAATATAGCTTTTTACTTTCTAATATCCAATTAGATCCTCTTTCATTTTTGTATGCAACTCTGTTCCCGAAGCCTCACTGCGAGGCTTGCCAAAAAGAGAAAACCTCAGTCCCTCTATAGTACCTAATCCCATTCGCTCCATCTCTGCCAACTTCTCATCAGGGAAGTTTTGCCTGTTCTTCAATAATTGATAAGCGGTATAATTCTGGCTTTGATATCTCTGTTCTAACCCCAACGTGTCCTGATTTATCATCATATTTCCTTCAGTATGCATCTTGATGGAGAAATCGGCTTCTGGTACCGCATCATAGTTCACTCCTATGGGCAGGTTTGAATAGAAATAAGATAGGTTCTCTATATCCGACTCATAAGGATTGGCAGCCACTGGATTCGTCAATTTCAGCTGATTGCATACCTTACAACTTGGAACCAGATTATAAAAGCACATGGCCAGTCCAGGATACTCATCAGTACCTTTCGGATAGAAATGGTCGAACTCCAATGTACGTTTAATCTGTTTGCCATGCATTACTTCTACGATATCCAATAGTTCATGTTCGCAATATGGGCATACCTTTAAATTCATTTTCTCAAACAAAGTATATGCATTATAGGTTTCATTCCGATCTACATAGTTCGAGATACCATTTGAGAACCTGTTTAAGTACACCTTCTTCATATAATCAAATTTCAGCAGTTCAGAACAATTCGCCACCCATCCTGCAAGAGTCGGACAATCGGCTAATATAAATTGTTTGAGCCAGTTGAAAGTATCATGCTCCAGATCATACCCACTATCATATTTTTCAAATCCAGGCAGAGCTACCACTTCCTGATAAAACTCTTTCCGCAGTTCCTTGTGCATGATATCAGCCACATAACTTTTTACCGCTTCATAATGAAGCCATTTCAGTTCTTCTATGTTCGGCAACAACAGTCTTATCATCTTATTTAAACTTTTCCAACATCATGCAGAAACAATGGCGTATCAAAGCATCACCGATATTCGGAATCAAGCTACGTATCATTGTTAGCTCTTCTTTCTCTGAAGAAGAAAGATTTCTGTTCATGCAAGTTAACCTTTGTAACAACTTAAACTTGTCTTCAAGAAAGATGCGAGCCTGCTCTCCAATTGTGTATTCTAAGAAGAAACCATCAGCCATAATGCTATGGATATTAGCAGCATAATATGGCTTCTCACTTTTTGAGATAACGCACTTACCATTCTCATCATAGTCCATTTTGATAACCTGCGATGCCATCACATCCGACAACATAAATGGCGAATGCGTACTAATTAGTACCTGTAGTTCTGTATTCGGGTTGCGTTTACTTAGCAATACATTCAGATTTCTGATAAAAGTTCTGCACATTTCTGGGTGCATATAATTTTCAGGTTCATCCAGAAGGAGAATGAGATTAGGTTGAATGGCTTCCGAATACTTCTGCCCCTGCGTCATCATTTTAACTCTCACTCCATATTCTTCCAAAACACCCCATATTTTGGTATACTGATACTCTCCAGAACTCACATAACTCCAATGATAAGGCAACAGGCACTCGGTAAAGACCCCAATCTGGTCAGGTCGATATTGCTCCATCCGTTCAAACACATCCCTCATCACGGTCTTTCCGTTTACATCTATATCCATTACAGGTATAGTAAACTCAGTATCCGTGAAGTATTTGTCATCCATCTTTCCGAGAAGGTGGAAAAGATCCCTGATATCAGAACCAATCTGCCATACAAGACCTCTATTGCTCGTAATCTCGTCAGTATGATAATCTATATATTGGCATAACCAGTCAATGCGCTTTAGGATTCCCATCTTCTTCCCGTCAGGCAACTCTCTGGGATCTTCGATGCCCAAATCATATACAATACCAGTGTAAGGATAATATTTCTCAGGAAACTCATATTCCACCAATTCTGCCCACTTTCTCAGATATATGGCAAAATCAACCATTAAGTCATGGATGAAACGACTCTTTGGTGTAGATTTCTTATCATATTCTATTGGCTTGTTGTATTGCCCATTACGAAAATTCTTATCCCTTTGTTCTTCTGCTCTATCCTTATACGTCCAGTACTCCCTTTTTATCAGTTTTTCGTCCAAATCTGATTGAATTTTATTCTGCCAGTTCTTCCATCCGATTACAAAAGAAACTCTTCTTTTTATGCTCTTTTCTGAAAAATGGCTCAAGTATTCTTTCAGAAACTCACATTCCATAGAAACACTTGACTTTCCATATTGAGTGATTTTCCGAGGAATAAACTGATTATTATCAAACATCTGTTCCTGCCTTACATTATCATAAGGACAACTTGCAAAAGCATATCTGTCAAAAGCATTGATTATGTATGTATCCTCATGATCATCATAAGCAGCAGGTATATATTTCAGAATTTCGTGTTTATCAAAATCATATGTGAAGCAATACGCCCGTGTCTTATTTCCAAGCCCCACTTCCTCAACAAAGAAATCATTTTCATTGTGCATTTTATACAGCAGAAGATAAGCATCACCATCAGCCGTACTTTTTCTATTCCACCAGTCCATACCTATCAATTGCAGGAAATTGGTTTTACCAGACCCCGTCTTTCCTACAATAATTCTGAGATTGCTCATGAAACCATTGTCATAAATGTAATCCATCAGAGGATTCTTTTCTCGCTTTTCTATAAATATCTTAGAATCACGGTAGCGACAATCGAATTCATCAGATAAGGAAACATCCTGATTTTCTATGTTACGAAAGTGCTCTATGTAGCAATATATCAGTTTCATATTGTATTTTGATCACACATTGTTAGATGCTTTTTAATAATGTAGACAATGATTAAGGATTTCAGCAATCCTCTTCTCAAACACCTCCAACGTAAACTCACGTTCAAACTTCTCTCGTCCTGCCTCACCCATTTTATGGCGCAAGTCGGTATCACGAATAAACATTTCTATTTTATCAGCCAATGCCACAGCATCATGTTTAGGAACGAGGAAGCCTGTCTTTCCGTCATCTATGATGCCCGGGATGCCACCCTCTGCAGTAGAGATACAAGCCACACCATGCTCCATAGCCTCCAACAATACAAGAGGGAAACACTCGTTATGATAGAACGTAGGGAAGACAAAGATGTCAGCAGCATTCAAGAAAGCCTCCTTGTCCTTACCATATTTCCTGCCATGATACACCACCATGCCCTCAAGCCCACGCTTTGCCACCTCGGCCTGAAACATAGCAGCATCCATCTCCACCGTTTCACCACCCACAAAGTCGCAGACAAAACGGCAGCCCTTCTCCTTCAATACCTTCAGAGAATCAAGCAGAACAACCACACCCTTACTTATCAGAAGATTAGAAAGGAACAGGAGATGAGGAATCTTATCTTCAGGAGATGCCGCATCAAAGGGAGCCGATACACAACTCTCTATAGCAGCCGAAGGGATACCATTGCCACATACGAACACATCGTCCCTCTTCACATATTTCTTCACATCATCATAAAGACATTCCGAAAGCAGGCTCACCTTGATGCCCTTGAAGAACCTCTTGTACAAAACATTGTCCAGCCATTTTTCCTGTCGGGTAGCCACACCCTTATTATGATAATGCACAACCACCTGACAACCCTGGCGCTTCAACATCTGAACCACCACAAAGTCCTTATAGAAAGCACCGCCACAAGCATTCGGAGTCACATAAACCAATTGAGGTTTGACCACCTTTACCTCATGCCGTATCTTCTTCAGAAGCTTGAAGAAATCAAAGAGTTTCCTCATCCCCACCTTCCCGATGTCCTGCAAGTTCTTTGCAGTAGTCAGGTTGATATAATGACAATCAAACTCCCCATTTATCAACTTGCTATCGTGGATATACTGCCCCACCATAGCAGCACCATGCACAGGCGGTGGCATGTGCATGATAAAAAGTATCTTTGATTTCATGAATATTCTGTAAAACTTTGACAAAAAGAAATCATAAGCATATATAACTTTTGATAATGCTTCAATCAACAATTAGAGGTAAATAATATTCTGTACAAGATAAAAGAGCACATATGTATTACGTCTTTTCACACCCCACCAAATTATATCGATATTCCATTAACTTCCACAAGTTTTTGTTTAAGTTCTTTTCATTAAACAATCCATGTTTCCTAACAAGAGAAATGAACAAAAATTATTATAAGAAAGAACTTTTACTAATCCAACGGAAAGAAAGCACATTAGTAATGCTATCGTAAAAACAAGAATAAATTCAACGAAATAACTTCCTGTCAGATGAATATAGTCACCAATAACATACAAATTCAAAGTATCAGTCATAAATCTATGAAACATATATATACCCAAACTATATTTGCCAAACATTATCATAACATCACTAACTCTTTTATTCATCCGATTACCATATTTTGAAAATATAAAAACAATGGGAAATATCGCAGAAGTTTCTATGACAAAACTAAATTTAAACAGATATTTTCCTGGAATGACTTTAATATTCCAAAGTAATATTATCCAAATTAAGCAGAACGCACTTGGTATCCAAGGATTTATTTTCCACTGGGGGGGCAGACATTTCATCCTCCTAAAAATACAGCCAAGAAAAAAGAATGGATATAAACGCAACAAATGCAAAGTTCCTACAATATTATTAAATTCTACAGAACAATATACTATCATAAGCTTTACTGTAACAAATACAATTGCGACCCAACAAACATCGAACAAATAAGTTCTTTTCTTCAACTTACCAAACAAACAGACATTATATATATGAGATATAAAATAGCATTCCCATAAAAATAAAAGATACCATAATCCTTGCTTAAATGGTTGAAACAAGAATGATTCCCCGCTTCTTATTGTGCATATATATACAATACCCATTGAGAAAAAAGGAACAAGAAGTCGACACGATTGTTTAACTATTTTAATGGCCACCTGTTTATAATCAAACAAAGTTGTGGAAACCAGACCAGAAAGGAATGCAAACAAAGGCATATGAAATGAATAAATAATATCATGCAAAAACGAATACTCTTTGTTGTATAAGCAAAATTCCATTACATGCCCCGCCACAACCAAAATCATCGCAAAACCTTTCAACTGATCAATATACGTAAATCTCTGACCCATATGAAGAAAAAATTAATACTTATCAAATAAAATTACGGAACACTTTAACTAAATAGTTCCAACACCAAATTCTCGCTTTGTCCCAACAACAAGCTGCAGTAAAAAACAAAAAAATATAAACCATACATGGAAAGAATGACCATTCAAACTCTTCGGAACACCATTTTAAGCCAGCCATATACATTGCGCCACCTTCCCATGAATGCATCAATAGTCCTGCAAATGCAGATGACGAAAAGAATAAAATAATCTTTTCTCCATACCTTATGTTTATATTTTTGCAAAATAAGAATAAATAAATAGTTTGGCAAACTTGCAACGGTGAGATATAACTATATACATCTTTTTCTATTCCATAATACTTTGTTGTACAATTTAAAAATACACAAAACAAACCAACACCAAGAAATATCAATAAATTTACTGTAGCCTGGAATTGGAATATCCTCATTGTTGTTTTTCTCAAAAACCCTCCCAACAGGTAATATCCTATCAAACTTGTCATTGTCATTCCCATCGTAAACTCAGGGATTTTAAAAATCCAACCGAATATTGTTTGATAAGCAAAAAATGCAAGAACAACCCATTTCAACTGTCTTTCTGAAGAATTGTCTATAAAAGAATTTATTATCGGAGCAAATAAATACAATCCAAAGTACGCTGTGATAAACCAATTAACCCCATATAAGAAGCAAGTCATTGACTTAATAAAAGGCTTCAACTCAAAAGGATGAAATCCTAACAAATTGGTTAACATATATATGAAGCCTCCCCAAAATGCAATCTGAAATAGAAAATTAAATATTCCTTTCCATTTCCAATGAATACCAAAGTACCCTGATATAATGACAAAACATGGGACACATACAAATGTCCAACTTTTCAGTTCTGCAATACCAACTGCTTTCAAAATATCCGTATGCACTAATTCGTAAGTTACATCACCATTTATCGGACGATTGTAATGCCCTACCAATACTAAGAGCATTGCTATAATACGCAACACCTCTATATTTACTTGCCTTTTCTTTATTTTTGTCATAATTATCTTATTATTCCCAACATAAACAATCGTGAAAAGTTATATTTTTTTAGAATGGATATTGTTATCAAACATAGAAAAACAATAACCAATGATAGTAATAAACAAACCAATAGAAATAACATATCAGAACAGTCTTTTATCTGAAAATCAAACCATTTGGGTATGAGCAGAACGGAATAATAATGTATGAGATAAATTCCCATAGTATTCATACCTATACGAGCCATTAAACTTGAATGTTTTGTAACACACCTTCCCTTAATCCGCGAAAGCAAAAATGTGTCAATCCATATGATTCGCTTCATCTATCATATCCTCCATTTTATGAATAATTGCAACATCTCGTTTTTGCTGGTACAATCTATTCTTAATACGTTCTATAAAATTCTTTGGCCGAAAACTATTTTTCCAATAAATCCAGAAAATTCCCCCTCTACTCGCTTTTTTTAAAAAAGAAGGAGTGATTTCTGATAAATCCATATTGAAGATTCTATTAGGAATTATCACAATAGGTTTGTATAAATTAATTTTTTTTTCAACAGTCATTGGACGTTTCAAAAAATGGATGTAGACATATTCTTCTTTGTCAATCGTATTATCTTTGTTCAAATAATACCGCCATAGTTTTCCTCTGTTCCAAACAAAACAATGAGCCTTGTTCATCCATTCACGTCCTTCTTCATTTAAAACAACATGGTGTTTGACACGTGGTAATAAATCTGCAATGTGAAAAGAATATTCTTTGTATCCAAACTTAGACAATATCTTCATAAAACACCCTTCATCAAAGAACAACGGTCTGCATGATCCTAAAGCAATTTTATAAGCATCACCAAATCTATATAATCTATTACTTTTATAGGTATTGGGGATAAAAGACAAATGCCCAAACTTACCAACCTTGTATTTTCCATGCAAGGGAAATTTTATATTGGGAAGAATTTGTCCATATATCATATCATTATCACAAAAGCCCCAAGCATCATACCCTTTCAGGTATTCCTCAAATATTTCTCCATATGCAGGTTTGAAATTGCAGAGACGATATGGTGTATCCAAAGATATAGGAAAACCATATAGTGACTGTATCTTTTTGCGTAAATCTGCAAAACCCATATATTCTACTTTCACATTCGCAGGAAAGTCATACTTATTTTTATCGTCTGTAAAAATCAGCCAATCTATATCAGAATTCCATTTGCATGAAGCTAACCATAAAGGAAAGAGGGTATCGAATTTTCCGAAATACGGTAAGATTAAAGCTATTTTCATTTTAAATGCAATTTATGAAGTACAACACTTCTATTTATTTTAAAGTACTGGTAAATTCTATATGTTTGGGCAAAGCAATAAAATGGAATTTTCCCTAAATGAGCTATTTTCACAATAACAGGAACTGTAGAACCTGCCATATAATCATTTAAGTTTTCAAAAGCTCCCTTTATATCTCCTCCACATATTTTCGCTCTTGATATGCCACAAACCACTTGGTTTAAGTTTGCTTGAACGATTTTAACTTGAAATTCGGTCATTCGCTTTTGCAAACGGTTAAACCATACATTAAAGGAAGGAATATTCTGAAAGCGTTTTACATACTTAGCCCATCCATATTGAGCAACAATAGCCCCACCATCACTAACAAACAAAACTTTAGGAATAAAGCCTATCATTCCATAAGTGGCAAGCAAAAGCCAAAACTCAGTATCTTCACAAATTCTCATGTCTGTTCGTTGACCACCTGTCTTTTGCAATACATTTGTCCTACCAACGAGACTGCCAGTACAAACATGGTTATACAAACCCCAAAATTCGTAAAAATCTTTTAACAACCATCCATCTTCCGATATTTTTATTATATCATCTGAAAAATAAGTATCGTTAAATTCTTCATCCTTCAAAAAAGACGGTGTCACCATAGTATTTCCACCATACAAACAATGCTTTTGCCCTACAGTAACAGCAATACATTCTTTATGCTCACACAGGAAACTAATTGTCTGTTGAAAAAAATCAGGAAGCCAATAATCATCAGCATCCAAAAATGCTGCATATTTTCCTGAAGCTATAGCCAAACCTTTATTTCGAGCTACAGCTGGACCGGCATTCTTTTGCTGTAACAAGATAATTTGAGATTGTTCTCGTCTGTTCTTTATGATTTCAACAGAGTTATCTGTACTTCCGTCATCTATTAATATAACCTCAGTTTTGTAAATCCCATTTTGTGCAAAAACCGAATCTAAGCATCTGTCAATTAACAATGCTGCATTATAAACAGGTATTATTACTGATATATCTATTTCTTTTTCCATTTGCTAATAAATTTCTATCCAATCAATGTTTTTCTTTTTCCAGATAAAATATTTATTTAATAACCACTTCGGAGCATAATCTTTGATAGGTTGTATCAAGCCTTTCGTACAACGTAGTTTTATCTTCCTGACAAAATAAAAAAGTTTCAAGTTCCTCCCCATGATTTCATCCCTTTCTATCTCAATCTGATAAGGGTTGTTTTCACTAAGCCCTTCTCTTGCATCATAATTTGACACAATGAAATTTTCATAATAAAATTTACAACCATTCTTACGCATCCAATAGAAGAATTCATTGTCAGCCAGAATTTTATATTTCAAATTGAAAGGGTGCTCTTTTAACAGACTTCTCTTAACAATGACGGATTGATGTATGAAAGGCATGACAGCATTTCTATTGCTCTCCTCGTTGTCATGCAAAATTCCCTTCCCCTCATAAAATTCCATCATGGTATCTCCATAATATGCATCAGCCTTGTTTTGGAAAGCTATATTTTCGAATTTTGCAATTACGTTCTTATCATAAAAACTATCACCTCCATTCATAAAAAGCACATAATCACCATGACAAGCTGTTACGCCCTTGTTCATTGCATCATATACGCCCTTATCTTTTTCTTGTATTAGTATAAAACGTGAATTTGGAAAGCCATATTCCTCTAATAAGTTTTTTACTACCTTTACGGTATTGTCATGCGAATCTCCATCAACTAATAAAAACTCAAACTGCTCATCCGTTTGTTCCAAAATAGAACGCACTGTGTTTTCTATATAAGTTTCTGCATTGAAGCTAACTGTTATAACACTTATCATATCCCTATTTTCTTTAATGTTTCATATACCCTTTTAGCACAATTATGAGTATTGAAAGGTTCTTCTAATTTGATAGAATTTGCTCCCATAGACTGCAAATCCGCAGAATGGAATTTTTCCAAAACCTCAACAATAGTGTCTTGTTTAAACGTATCAAAGACATATCCATTGATGCCATCATGAACTAATTCCTTATGACAACCATTGTAAATAGAAGTTGTAACAGGCAGTCCACAAGCCATGGCTTCTGGTATAACCAAACTCCAATTATCTTCTATTGTAGGCAAAATATAAATATCTGCACAAGCATAATATTTATAGATTTCATCGTAAGGTACACGTCCTGCAAATAATACACTATTTACACCTTCGCATAATCGACAGCACTCACCCATTTGATTTCCATCTCCAACAACTGTAAGTTTGTCTTTTGGATATTTTTCAATATGTTTCTTCCATGCAGACAATAAATAGACAATGCCTTTCCTTTCAGCAACGACTCCAGTGAACAGGAAATTTAAACCATCACTCTTTTTCCTTTTAATTGAGAAGACATCCGTTTGCTTATATTTCTCTATTTGACTTTTAAGCAAGTCTGCATCTGCAGACATTCCTCCCAGATGAATTTTATCACGACTAACACCCAATGAAAGAAGATACTTTGTAGTCTCTTCACCGTTTACAATAAAGCCTGCGAAAAACTTGTTAAATAGTTTCCGTTGAAAAACCTTTAGTTTATTTGCATTTCTTTCCGTCCAACAAGTACGTTCATAGTACATGAAGACAGGAATTTTATGGATGATACCATACAACAAAACCAAAGGTGACCATTGGAAATAACCTTCCGTTACAAGTACATCAGGATGAATTTCCTTAATTTTTCTCATTAACCCATAAGTAAAGGGAATACGCTTACCTTTTTCTATATCTGGCATGACATCCCATTTCATGGAATTTGTATCGAACAAATGATCAGTATTTAATGGAATTGCATTTCCTTCTAATTCCTCTTCGATTTTCAAAGCAAAATTCTCCTTCTTACACATCTTATAGCGAACTGGAGAAAACATAACATAAAAGTTTCCGTTGAATAAGCGAACAAGCTCCTTATAGAAAGGTAAGCGATACTCAAAAAAAACAGGGTTACAATATAATACTTTCATAGTCTCTTCATATAATCATTTTTACGATAACCTATCAAAACTGCATATACTTTTGGGGTATGCTTTTTCATAAAGTTTCCTATGCAAAAAAGAACTATCATGACAATAATGGGAATCAAAAAGAAACATATAATTGACAAGATATCATTGCCCCCAAAATACTTTGCGATGCTAACTTTTATTGCTTTTAACAAATACAGATGGCCACAGTAAATAAAAAAGCAAAATGGACTAAACTTTGCAATCAAACTAATTTTACTCACATTGCTATTTAAAGCAGTGTTCCATAAAAGACAAACTCCTGCAAAGATGTATATTTTTTGCCATATAATAGTTGTTCCTATTTCCCAATAAAAAGGAATCCAAAGCCACAATAAAGTCAGTATTATAAACAATGGTATAGGTATCTTTATTACCTCCAACAAACGCGAGTTTAGAATACAGCCCAACACGAAGAATAAAGCACCCTCACTTGAAGGGAATACATTATTTACTGGTTCCCACAAGATTAACAATATTGTCAACAAAACATATTGTAGCAATACGGTCTTATGTCTTAGCCAAGCAATTATCGGAGTAAATAGCATAAAGAACATAAGATCTCTGACATACCACATATGAGTAAAGAAAAAACCATCCAATATTCCATATCGATTGGAATCACTAAGCTGTAGAATCAAAGTGTTAATAATACCCCAAACAACAAATGGAATCAATAGGCTTTTAGCTCTTTTTATTATATTTTCATTAACCTTTTGTTCAGAAATAACTTCTCCTTTAAAAAAGAAGAAACCTGACATGAGAAAAAAGAAAGGAACTGCTATAGATGTTATATTCATAAAAGCATTCTGAATGCATTGATTCCAAAACGTTGGTTGCCCCGAGCCAAAAAAGGCTTTTATGTTCAAAGAATGTCGAAGTACAACGAAAATTGTACATACAACATTACAAAACATCATTTTCGAGCTAATCGTTTTATCCATTTTGTCGTCTTTTACTTAATCTAGCATATATAAACATTAGGATAACTACTGCAAAATACATGACGGTAGTACTACATGCCTTGCCTGACAAAAAGCCGTAGGAGTAGCCATTCACAATTGCACAAACAATAGCACTACTTAGCCCTACAAATCCTTTTTTATAGCGATGGCTCAAGCCATAAAGCAAACAACACATAAAATGGATGCCAGCTAAGACACAACCAAAGACACCAAGACTTCCATAAAATCCGACATAATTACTATGAGCATCTGGATAATTAAACTCATTAGTCATACCTGTCACAACTCGCTCTATACAACCAAATCCCCAGCCAAAAAAAGGCTTTCGGGAAGCGTAAAACAGCTCGTACTCCCAAAATATTGTTCTACCTGTTCCTGTTTCGACCATTTCCATTGTTTTTCCAGGCATAATAAACAAGATAAAAGAATCCATTAAGTCTGGATTAGACAAAATAACCCAAGTTCCAATTCCTATAAACAGGCAGATAAGAATCTTTCCTGACAAAAAACACCCAAAAGCAATTCCTGCAAGAGCTGCTGCATTTCCTCCACTACTTGTACTAAGTAACAATATTATAATAGAAATCAAAGCACATAATTTAAGGTACCTTTTACGCTTAAGATCCCGTTTGCTATTCATCAATTCTCCAAAACAATATGATGTACACATGGCAGCAACTGAACTTGCAGGCAAATGATGATAGAACAAAAATGTATGATTATATATACGAGCTAAAATACAATCAATAACATTGAAGATGATGAAAAAATTTAAGAAACATTGTTCGGCCCCATCGAACGTTCTGCATCTGGAAAAATACCAATAAAGGATACATATTATTAATATGTTTTGAATCGATAAAAATCCAGAAAGAAATGGCTGATACGCCCATAACAGGCTGATGGCTGCATAAAGATAGAGTAAAACTAAAGTCGTAATAGGTGAATTATTTCTCCCTATAACTTTCGAAATCAGGTTTCCTCTACAATGCTTATGTGCAAATAGAAACATAAATGCCAAAGTTGACACTTGAATCAAAGTTGTAGCACCCGACTGGGGCATATATCCAATTCGATAATACCAAACTATAAATGCAATTGTAAACCATATATATGATTTACTGAAAGCCGTTTTGATGCCACTTTTTCGTAAGAAAGAATTAACATTCATATTATTCTATACTAATTTTCTTATTTTGTAATCTGACATGTCGTAATATGGTAAGAAATAGTCGAATCATTTTATATACACAAATATCAATAATTGAACATTTCTTCAAATCTTCTTCCAACGGTTGCCCTTTCTTCATTTCAGCAAACCAGCTTTGTACATGTTGACGATCAAAGGCTCTAATATAACATTCATAGATGTTGGAGAAGAAAGAGAGTTTTAAATCCTTCAACGTCTCTCTTTTCAACACATCACCATATTCTACGCATGTCAAAACTGTAGATTTATGTTGACTTACATTCGCCATCATCCGCCAAACTCCAGTTGGGTAACCATACATTTTTACCACATCAGTAACTCTAATCAAACGATTATAGAAATCATAATCAACAGCTACACCACTATTATTATTTACACCTCCAATAGCAGTAATGACGCTTTTTTTTAGGCACATTCCAACAGGGGCTCCCAATATGCAACCTTGAAGAAAATCAACTTCTTTAATAACCCTTGCCTTTATATTACATTTCTCCCTATCAGGTAGTTGGTTGTCAGTAAACTCATGCCCAATAAACATTGGGAAAAAACCACCATAATTAGTACCAAAAGCATTCATTGCCTTGACTAAATATTTGAAATAATCTGGATATAACATATCGTCATCATGTAACATTACAAGCCATTCTGCCCTTGACAGAGCAAACAGTTTATTCCAATTACCTTCCTGCTTTAGGTTAGAAGAATTTTTGTAATACGCCATTCCTGGAATATCGTATTTTTCCACCATCAGCAATTCAGTTTCATCCCCCCTTTGCGGATTATCATCCACAACCAACATTTCAAAATCAGGAGGATTATCAATCGCAAGAATACTATCCAATGCAAACTGTAGCAATTCTGCACGGCGGTATGTAGGAATAATGAAACAAAATTTTGGAATATGATTACCCCAATTATTAATTATAGAAATGGAATGATTTTGAGCAATCATTTCCAAATCTCCTTTGCGTTCTAATAACATCATTATTTTACAACTTTACGTTTTTTACCTTTCAACTTGAACAATAAAAAAAAGAAACGAAATAAAACTGTATATATGTAAAAAAGGAAACTTCTTGACAGAAATATTGTAAATTTCGGATTATAAGAACTAACCATTCCTTGCTTCTGAAGTTCTATACCTTTTAATGCCAACGGTCGTATTTTTTTGAAATATTTCCAATTAAAAGGAACCTCTGGAAAGAAAAAATACCGTAAATCCAACAGAGCTTTTTTCGTTAAATATTCTTCTGTTTCTTGAATGTTTAATTCTTTGTTTATGCGATTCTTGCATTGCTCAACTCGTTCAAAATAATCCCAACCATAGACACTTCCGCCCATCATACTATCCTCATTTACAAAATAAGCAAACGTCATATCTGAGATAAATTTCACCTTATGTACTTGTGGAGAAATATAATAATTTACAAACCAGTCTTCACCAACACTAATTCGATTATCTATCAATGGTAAGAATACTTTTTCAGAAAATAGTTCCTTACGATAAATACCACTATGCAAATATGGTGATACCAAGTCTCCCTGCATCAATTTCAAATAACACGCCTCTCCCCATGCCATACCTGCTTCTTTTTGATAGTGTTCTATCCATTTATCTCCAGATGACTTTTCTCGGCAGACAACACTTTTAACAATATCATATCCACCGTCAGAAATGATATTATCATATAATATCTGTAGAGCATTATCATACAACCAATCATCTGCATCAAGAAACACCAAAAAAGAACCTTTTGCTGCCTTAAATCCACATAATCTGGCAGATGGTAAACCACCATTTTTTTTGTGAATTACAGATATGCGGGCATCATTCTTGGCATATTCGTCACAAATCGTTGGAGAATCATCTGGTGAGCCATCATCCACAAGAATTAATTCCCAATCCGTGAAGCATTGCCTCAGAACAGAATTAACACATCTTTTTATATAAGATTCCACATTATATATAGGAACAAGAACTGATATTTTGGGATTCATATTTTTATTAATTGTTTAACAAGCGGTTCAATAAGTTAAATTCTGAGCCTTGTTCCAAACTGTTTTCATATTTATATGTTAGCTTCTGAACAAAACATTTCTTTGTAATCCATTTCCATATTTTTTCAGAACAAACAAAGCCATAACCATATTTTATCTGAATAAGCATAGCATCATAGTTGTTACAATACCACATTTCATCCAATAACATCCTTGCTCGTTTATCAGTCATGTATATTGAATATTGAATGTAAAACCAATTGAAATATTCTTGTTTATTCGGTTTCGTTTCCCAATAGCATAGCAGATTTTCCAAGATTCTCCCTATTACATAATTTTCTTTTTCTGCACGGATATACCAATTTTCAAATGCTAATGGATAACACGGCATCATTGCTTCTATACGGAAGAAAAATAAAGGATTATTTAGAATTTCTTCAGGTATTTGTCTTGTTACATAGCAAGTCGCGTCATTCCAAATACCTCCATATTTATACAACAAAGCCAAACGTAACAAATCTGCATAGAGGGCTTTCCATATTTTACCATGTTCATAAAGTTCTTCTATAAATGGAGGCATAGATATATACTCTTTAGCACTTTTTTTGTTCAACACAACAATGTCCCATCCATCTGGTTTATTTCGTACCACAGACTCATAACATTTCTTTACGATTGCAGGAGCGTTCTCAATTCCCTGTTCCCAATAGAACCATATATTTTTGTCTGTTTTAATATTCATAGGTGTCCCTATTGATTCCAAATTAAACGTCTTGCTTGTTTCTCGAAACTTGTAATAAGCATTCCATTTTTTCTTAAGAATCATTTCACATGGCATAAATTTAAATAAATGCCAATACAGTTTCTCTAAGAATAGCCTTACTTTCATTTTATTTGTTCTTTATAGCAGTATATATAATCAATAATGGGAACCATACTAAATAATTCCATTTAGTAATAATTCTCATATAGCGATTATGATTCTTAAAATAAGAACCATAAGAAACAAAATCTCTCAGTCTATTCCAAGCTTCTCTATATTGATGCCTTTGGAATGGCAAAAGCATACATCTGAAGCATCCCATCGAGTATTTGCGTAGCATCTCTGATTGTTTTGAAGTTGGAATATAATTTTTAGCGTTTTGAAGCATCTTAACGTATATGTAATAATTGTCCACAATTCCATATTTTAAATTAAAATCGGGCACATTATACACATATTCTGTCAAGGACGAAATAGCTACTTTCTTAACAAACCTCCAATAACAACAGATAAAATGTTCATCTTCCAAAAAAATTGCATTCTCGTCAAATCGAATATGGTTTGTATTAATAATTTTTGTTCGAAAACATTTATTCCATATATAGCCAAAGGTATTGTCAATGCTAAGCCCTTCTGCTATATCTATAGGATTTTTACTATTCACGTTTATTTGATACTTAGTTTCATTTTCTTTTTTCTTATACACAAAACCAGTAACAACTAAATCTATATCTTTTCCTATCTTTTCGACAAAAGATAACAACCAATTCTTTTGAGGAATATCATCTGAATCGCAAAAAACTATATAATTTCCTTGTACAAAATTCAATGCAAAGTTTCGCGCAGAGCTAACCCCTCCATTCTGTTTGTGATATACATGAACACGGTTATCCATATCTGCATATTTCATGCAAATATCCAAAGACGCATCCTTACTGCCATCATCCACAATCAATAATTCAAAATATGGATATGATTGTAATAATATATTTTGTATAGTGGAATCAAGCCATGTTTCTGCATTGTAAACAGGCATTATAACGGACAATAAAATATTCTCCATAAACATTCAACGTTATTATTTATTTGAGAATGAACTTTATATAATCTAAAACAAGACGTCTTTTTTTATTCAATACAGGATATTTAAACATCCAACACTTTAATTTCCATTTAATACCACCCAATGACATACATTCATCACAAACTTGACACCTGTAAACCTTCGTGTCTTGTAAGAACTTCTCAAATTTTTTTGTTTTTCTTAGATGCCACACCATATTAACAGCTTCTTCCAATCGGAGCATGTTCCACTTTTGAAACCAAGTTCTATCAGATGGCAAAACATGTTGTTGCATAAAAATATTGAGCAGTTTGTGGATTTTTATTATATCATATCCGCTTTTTATCGTCCTTTTATGCATATCAGAATCGGAACGCTGTCGATAATAGTACAAAGGAGTGCAAAGAAGTGCAACTTTCTTTGCTAAATACAACATTTCAAATCCCCAAATACCATCCTCATGCAATATTCCCTTATTGAAATACAGAGAGTTTTCTGTCATCAGTTTCTTCTTAAAAACAAAACGACAGGCAGCGACAATAAAGCCTTTCTGTAGGAAATTTACCCCAGACATCACTAAATTTTCATTTATTTTTATATCAACAGATGATTTGCCATCAGCATAATACCAATAAAATGGAATAGCATACATATCAACAGCGTTTGAACTATCTATCATATTTAGCAATGTCGTTATTGCATTTTCTTCAATCCAATCATCAGAATCGACGAACCAAATATATTCACCTTTGGCTGCATTTATTCCATTGTTTCGTGCTTCTCCTTGCCCTTGATTGTGCTGATGCAGAACTGTTAAGTTTTCATATTCTTTAGCCAACTCCTTGACTATTTCCATTGACTTGTCTGGAGTGCCATCATCAACTACAATGACTTCGAACGGTAATCCTTTTGTTTTCTTATTAAGGATACTTTCCAAACAAATACGAATATATTTTTCTACATTGTAAACCGGTATAATAATTGAGAGTTTTATCATTTAATCTTATAAATTAATGTAAAAATTTTCCCATAAAAAGAAAAGCTAAAATATTATTTCGCTCAATTATCTTTGCAAAAAAGACACAAGCAAAACAAACAGGCATCGCTATGATAGCACACATTCCAAATAACCAAAAGTTATTCATTAGAGAAAAATCCCATATTTGATTTTGTATAATAGTCAAGAATGCCCAATGAGAGCAATATATAATTAGTGAATAGCGACCAATATATGCCAATGCGTTCGAAAAACGCAGGTGCTCAACAATCTTACATAAGGTGTTTAACACAATAAACGAACATGGTGCAACAATGACTTTTATCAAATCGTCCAAAGTGTTTCCATCAGAGTTCCAATGTGTTGAAAACATACAAAATAGAAAAAAAGCCAAGGCATAAACATATTTGTTATTCCAAAGAGATTCTATATTGCTATGTTTACCCTTAATTCCGCAACACTATAATTTAACTTTATTTATAAGTTCCTGAGCAACAAAAAGTTGCCCAGGATTTTGCCATGTCAGAATTTTCACTTATCTTAGTGTTGCAAAAAGAAAACAAGCAAAACTCTAATATGACATGGCAAAAATACAAATTAAATCTGAGAAACTCACACCTTTTGGAGGAATTTTTTCAATCATGGAGAAATTTGACTCCATGCTTTCACCCGTTATCGACTCAACACTGGGTCAGAGATGCAGCAGTATCTTCGGATATCAGTTCAGCGAGATAGTCCGTTCGCTGATGAGCGTTTATTTCTGTGGCGGCTCATGCGTGGAAGATGTAACGTCACAACTGATGCGCCATCTCTCGTATCATCCTACCCTTCGTACATGCAGCTCTGATACCATCCTCAGAGCCATCAAGGAACTGACACAGGAAAACATCTCCTATACTTCCGACCAAGGCAAGACCTATGATTTCAATACTGCAGACAAACTCAACACATTGCTTATAAACGCTTTGGTTTCTACAGGCGAGTTGAAGGAAATTGAGGAATACGATGTTGACTTTGACCATCAGTTCCTTGAAACGGAGAAGTATGATGCAAAACCGACCTACAAAAAGTTCCTCGGCTACAGGCCTGGCGTATATGTTATCGGTGACAAGATAGTCTATATCGAGAACAGCGATGGTAACACGAATGTGCGTTTTCATCAGGCAGACACCCATAAGAGATTCTTCGCTCTTCTGGAATCCCAGAACATCCGTGTAAATCGCTTCAGGGCAGACTGCGGTTCCTGCTCGAAGGAAATCGTCAGTGAGATAGAGAAGCATTGCAAACATTTCTACATCCGTGCCAACCGATGCAGTTCGCTCTACAATGACATCTTTGCTCTGAGAGGATGGAAGACGGAGGAGATTAACGGCATCCAGTTCGAACTCAATTCCATTCTCGTTGAGAAATGGGAAGGCAAGTGCTATCGTCTTGTCATCCAGAGACAAAGACGCAACAGTGGCGACCTTGACCTGTGGGAAGGCGAATACACTTACCGTTGTATTCTGACCAACGATTACAAGTCATCGACAAGGGACATTGTTGAATTCTACAATCTGCGTGGCGGCAAGGAACGTATCTTTGACGACATGAACAACGGATTCGGTTGGAGCAGGCTCCCCAAGTCATTCATGGCGGAGAATA
>OGKL01000050.1_pt1 | contig 40402 bp, 20 predicted proteins | sample 1572471 | NCBI WGS metagenome assembly OGKL01 (sample SAMEA2582156, study PRJEB24529) | metagenome | biome: Human gut stool | place: China | collected 2011
TCGACATCGCCAGTACCCAGTTCCCAGACGGCGGCTGCTATCACCAGTATCAGCCTTTGACCAAACGAGGCAACAATGATATCGGTGGTGGTTTCAACGACGATCCTTGCTGGCTGATTTTCGGTACAGTAGCATATATCAAGGAGACTGGTGATTTCTCTATTCTTTCAGAGCAGGTACCTTTCGACAACCAGCCTGGTAGCGAGGTAAGCCTCTTCGAACATCTGAAGATTTCGATGAATCACGTCATCAATAATCTCGGTCCTCACAAGTTGCCACTCATCGGAAGAGCTGACTGGAACGACTGTCTCAACCTCAACTGCTTCTCCTGGGATCCAAACGAGAGTTTCCAGACTACAGAGAACAAAGGCGAAGGCAGCAAGGCAGAGAGTCTGATGATTGCAGGTCTGTTTGTTGTAACAGGCAAGGACTACGTTGCTCTCTGCAAGCAGCTTGCCAAGGAAGCCGTGAACAGCCATGAAGGCACTATCGCCGGACTTACCGAGGAAGATTATCTCGTAGAAGCCGAGCGCATGCAGCAGGCAGTGGATGCGATGAGCGAAGCCGTAAAGCAACATGGTTGGGATGGAGAATGGTTCCTCCGTGCCTATGATTTCTTCGGAAACAAGATAGGTAGCGATGAGAACGAGGAAGGCAAAATCTTCATCGAGAGCCAGGGCTGGTGTACGATGGCTGGTATCGGTCTGGAAGACGGACTCTGCGACAAAGCTTTGGATAGTGCCAAGGAGCGATTGGAATGCGAACATGGTATGGTGCTCAACAACCCTGCCTATACAACCTATCATGTAGAAATGGGCGAAATATCTTCTTACCCAGAGGGTTACAAGGAGAATGCCGGAATTTTCTGCCACAACAATCCATGGGTCATCATTGGCGAAACGGTAGCCGGACGTGGCAACGATGCCTGGAAGCACTACACCAAGATACTTCCAAGTTATGTAGAGGAAAAATATCAGACCTTACACAAGGTGGAACCATACGTAAACTGCCAGATGGTAGCTGGTAAGGATGCAGCCAAACCTGGCGAGGGCAAGAACTCATGGTTGACGGGTACAGCCGCATGGATGTGGTACACCGTGAGCGAGTTCATCCTGGGCATCAAACCAGACTACGAGGGCTTGAATATCGACCCTTGCCTGCCAAGCACGGCCAAGGAGTATGAGGTAACCCGCAAGTTCCGTGGCGGTGAGTATCATATCACCGTGAAAAACCCAGAGGGCAAGGAGAAGGGAGTGAAGCAAATCATCGTAGATGGCAAACCTATTGAGGGCTGCGTCATCCCTTGTCAAGCAGGCAAACATGAGGTAATCGTAGAGATGTAAATTGCCCAAAACTCATAAATACATATAAAATCGGCAAAATAAGCAAACGTTTATTTTGCCGATTTTCTTATTTTTTATACCTTTGCGGCAAATTAGAAATAAAAAATGAGATGAAGAAGATTTTATACTTTGTAGCAGTCCTAACTGCCACCGCCTTTATCACAACAACAAATACAAGTTGCAAGTATGCACCCGACCAGCATGATGGCGACACGGTAGCTGCCAGCGAATTTTATCCAGAGGACACAACTGCCGCTCATGCCAAGAAGATGGCGAAGATAGCAGCCATAAAAGCAAGCAAGGATAGTGTAGGCATATATTATGTAGGAAGCGGTTCCACCAAAGACCAGATTCAGCTTGTCTCCTACCCTTCCCGTCGTGACACCTTATTATATAGTAAGACCCGGCACGTAAAAGTAAAAGGAAGTGCAGACATTGACCACGTGGTTCGTGTGGATTTCTATCTGCTTAACGGCAAGGATTCGCTTGTGAAATACGTGGAGGAAGTGGATTTAAAGGAGCATCTCTAAGAGATAGCTTCATCGTTCTCATATCATCATATCTTGCCTATTTCTATAAAAAACATATAAAATCGGCAGAATAAGCTATGGTATATTTTGCCGGAACAATTCTTTTTTGTATCTTTGCGGCAACTTTAAACAAAAGATATAGTATGATTGTAGGAAGAAAAGAAGAAATCGCAGAACTTGAAAAGTTGTACCATAGCGACCGTCCCGAGTTCGTTGCCATATATGGACGCCGACGTGTTGGCAAGACTTTTCTTATCAAACAAGCACTGAAAGGACGCATTACCTTTCAGCATACAGGCGTATCACCAGTTGACCAAGACAATGAAAAAAGTCGCATGAAGACTCAATTGGAAAGTTTCTATTACGCCTTGCTCAACCAAGGCCTGGAAGGATACAAAGCACCCAAAACATGGATGGAGGCATTTTTCCTACTCGAACAACTCTTGCAGAATCTTGACAATGGTGAGCGGCAAGTAGTATTCATAGACGAGTTACCTTGGATGGATACCCCACGCTCTGGTTTCCTTCCAGCCTTTGAGAACTTTTGGAATGGCTGGTGTAGTGGCAGGGACAATATCATGTTAATCGTTTGCGGTAGCGCAACCTCTTGGATTCTTAGCAATCTCTCTAAAAACAAGGGTGGGCTATATGGACGCTTAACTGCAGAAATCAAACTGTCCCCTTTCACATTGAAAGAATGTGCCATGTACTTTGAACATGCCAATATACAGATGAGCCAGTATGACATATTGCAAAGTTACATGGTTTTCGGTGGAATACCTTATTATATTAGCTACTTCCAAAAAGGATTGAGTTTTGAACAGAATACAGACAAGATTCTCTTTGGTAACAAACCGAGACTAAAGGATGAGTTCAACCGATTATTTGCTGCTATCTTCAATAATCCAGAAGATAGCAAAAAGGTTGTACGCTTATTGGCAACTCGGCACAGTGGGTTTACCCGAGAAGAAATCAGCAAAGCTACAGGATTGCCTTTAGGTGGTGGCTTGAGCAAGACTTTAGCAGCTTTGGTTGAAAGCGATTTCATTACATGTTATTCCCCATATGGTATGCCGAAAAGTACAATCTGTTACAAACTGATAGACAACTTCTGTCTATTCTGGCTAAAATATGTAGAAGAAAACAGCAAGGATGCAGGATTCATCAGTGATAATATGACTTCCGACATCTTGAAGGCATGGCATGGTGTTGCCTTCGAGGAAGTTTGCTGGCAACACATCCAGCAAATCAAACGAACCTTGGAAATCGGTGGCGTCAAATCATCACTCTCAGCTTGGAATGTAAGAGGAGACGAAAATCAAGATGGCACTCAAATAGACCTCTTGATTATCAGAAACGACAATGTGGTGAACTTATGTGAAATGAAGTTTGCCAGTTCCCCTTACACCATCAGCAAGGAAGAGGAAATACGCTTGCGCCATCGCATAGAAGCACTCAAAGCCACTCTTTCTCCCAAGCAAACCATTCACCTCACTATGATTACCACCTATGGTGTTGCTTATGGCAAGCATAGTGGCATTGTACAAAAAGAGGTTACTATGGATAGTCTATTTGAATAGAATCGAAACGATAATCCTTATTGATGGCAAACTCTCCTTCCGAGAATTTCATTCCACATAGATTGATGGTGTTGTCGCCACGCTCTATCACCATATCTATCTGAGCGGCCCGCTTATCAGCCTCCCCACTACTCCTACTCCGCCATGAATATAAATTGGTGGATACACCAGCTATACCCAACCGCTGCTTGACCTGAGAGTCATGTAAAGCTCTGCCATCTCGTATCTTGACCGCATCATCCCCTTGGTCTTCAGAAGCGCTTCCGATTCTCCAAGAGAAAAAGGTTGCAGGAATAGACGATGGGTAAGACGACCATAAAGTCCACCATGATTATTGATGAGTTTGTCCATCATCCAGGAAGTGGCAGAGCCACAGACTATCAGAACGATGTCGCGACGTGCCGAAGCCCATCCATTCCAGAAGTGCTCCAAGGCAGAGATAAAACAAAGATAGCAAGAAAAAGCAATTATTGGCTATATCTTACACAGTTTTAAGCCAATAATACATATTTTTAAACATTATTGGCTAAATTCTACATTCCTTTCAGCCAATAATGCATATTTTTCTAAAAGAGCAAAAGCATTTAAAGGATCATGCTGCAAAGATACATCTTATTTTCAAAAGTCCAAACGAAAATAAGCAAAATCAAGCATTTCCAAACCAAAAATTCCATTTTTTAGATGCATATCCAAACCAAAAATTATCATTTTCATTGCATTTCCAAACCAAAAAGAACTCTGCTTCGATGCATATCCAAACCAAAAACCTATACTTGGGCTATTACTACTATAGCAAAAAAGGTGGGTGTACTACAGAATACCATAATACACCCACCGCTTACATTAAATTTATCTTACAATAATCTTTTTCCCATTATGAATATATACACCAGGAATATTTGGCTTAACAAATAGCTTAACACCCTGTAACGTGTACCATACACTCTTCTTTTCCACATTTATATTAGAAATACTCGTAGAAACATTTTCCTCCACAATGTGAGTAAAGTTTTTCCATACCTCAGCATTGGCATAAGATTGCTTGGTGCCAACAGGAACGAAAAGAATGCAATTGTCGTAATTGACAAATCCATTAAAAAGACTTTCATCTGCAAGATATGGAACAGATGAACGACAATGGATTTCCTTAATTCCATCATCACAATTAAATATATATTCCAGTCTTAATTCCGCTTGATTGGCTGGCAAAGTAACTTTTTGCAAATTTCGACTTGCTCCAAAAGCCTCACGCCCACAAATTGCAACGTTATCGCCTATCACAACTTCGTTCAGATAATAGCAAGCATACATAGCCTGTCCATCAACCTTTGTCACAGGAAGACCATTAACGGTTGCAGGAATCTCTACTTTTCCTCGATAAGGATTGTAGCCCCTTACCACCTTCAGTGCAGAGCCATCGTCGGTATATTTATAGTAGATACCATCAATATACATCAAGCCCTCATCGTCACTGATTGCACAGACATCCAATGTGTCCGTAGCTGCCGCATATTCATTATTTCCGTCTTGAATAGCAACCAACATATAAGTACCCTCTTCTGGGAATGTTATGTTATTGCCTTCTATCTGAGGAACACGATAAGCACTTTCTACTCTTGGTGCCAGAGCGTACGAATATCTGACAGGAAGACCAGAAGAAGCCGTTGCATTCATTTCTATCGTAGAACCAACCTTTGCTTTTATCTCTTGGTCCCAAGTGATAGTTTGCTTCTTTAACTCCCTCTTTAGAACAGTGAGTGTACCAGTTATGTAGCTTTTCACTTCATAATTATCAGCTTCTACACCATATACGGTAATAGGATATTCACCTGGAGCACTTGCTTCATCTGCTTCACAAGAGAAGACAGGTTGCTTGGTCAGGACTGCTTCATCCTCACCATTCTTGAAACCACTGTAACTTGCCGTAAACTCAGGAAGTTTATCTCCTTGCGTAATGGTATAATTTTCAGCAGTTACAACTAATGGTGCTTTTTTCACCGTCAAAGTACCTGGAACAAATGTCACATGATAGTTTTTAATCGTTCCCTTGTTTATCTCTATCTCATAAGTTCCTACTTTTGAATTTTTATCAGCAGAGCAGATTATCTCTGGTTCACCAATAAGAGCAGCCCCCTCTGTCTCTATTTCAAACGTAGGATTATCATCCCCATACTCACGAGAACAATCCTTCACCTTGACTGTAGCAGGAGACATATCCATTTCTACGATATGACCTGCAAAGTAATCCCAGCCAGGAGCTGTCTCGTAGGCAGACTTTGAGCCAAGAGGGACGTAGAGGGTTACGTCTTCTGGAAGAGACGTGAATGTTCTATCAGGCTCCACACATTTCGCAGGATTAGTACTCAAACTTATAAAAGACTTTAGATTCATAGACACGCCCCAAAAAGCATCAGTATGAATAGTTTCAAGACCAGCCCCTAGGACTACAGATACCAATCCATGATCTTCTGTTAAGAATGCCCCCCAAACCTCTTTAACGGAATTTGGCACAATCAGTTCCTTGATATTTCTACACCAGCGTATAGCTTGCCCCCCAATACTCTCTAATCCTTCATTTAACTTTAAAGAACTTACATTAACACACATTGCCAAAGAATTATCACCTAACTTTTTTACACAATAGCAGATACCATTTGCTTTTACAACAGCAGGAATTTCTAATGTGCCAGAAACATCACGTCCATTACTCCATCCTTCAACATAATCTTCTTTATTCTCCATCTCAACATTGAAAGGATACACACTCGTTACCTTAAATATCATAGGCAAATTCTCCTCACCATTGTTGATGATATTGGCTGTAATAATATCACCTACCTTCACGATGTTAGGATATTCGGCATCATGATATTCCGCAGAGGACACTTCAGACTTTGCATCACCATTGACAGTTATCGCCTTGATTTCACAAGATGCATACAGATTAATAGGTTCTGTATATTTTCTTGCGTTCTCATTAGGTTCAGTTCCATCCAAAGTATAGTATATGACTGCATTATCTGTCTCTGTTGTGATGCGCAACGTTGCTTCGTCAGTTGAGATTATTGGCTTCGGCATACCTGTCACAGTCAACACACCTTGCTCATAACTGATTTCATAATTCTCAGCATCAGCACCGCTGATTGTAACAGCATACTCTGCAGGAGCACTTGCCTCATTAGCCTCACAAGAGAAGACTGGCTGCTTGGTCAGAACTGATTCATTCTCGCCATTCTTAAAGCCAGCAGAACTTGCCTTAAACACAGGCATTGCATCACCCTGCTTCTTGGTATAATTGCCAGCGGAGATAGACAAAGGAGCCTTAGTAATCACAAGAATACCTGACTCAAAGTGAACATTATAGTTCTTGATACTGCCCTGTTTTACCTCGACAGTATAAGATCCTACAGGAGAGTTGGCAACTGCAGAGCAGACTATCTCTGGAGTACCATCCAATGCTACCCCCTCAGTCTCAAACTCGAACACAGGATTATCATCACCATACTGACGGCTGTAACTCTTGGCACGAACAACTACAGCATCTGCCTCGACTACTGTCAGGTGACCCTGCTCGTAGCTGATGGCATAGTTTTCTGCCTCAGCACCGCTGATTGTAACGGCATACTCTGCTGGAGCACTTGCCTCATTAGCCTCACAGGAGAATACAGGTTGCTTGGTCAGAACGGATTCATTCTCGCCATTCTTAAAGCCAGCATAACCTGCCTTGAACACAGGCATTGCATCACCCTGTTTCTTGGTATAATTGCCAGCAGAGATAGACAATGGAGCCTTAGTAATCACAAGACTACCTGATTCGAAGTGGACATTGTAGTTCTTAATGCTACCCTGTTTTACCTCAATAGTATAAGATCCGACAGGAGAGTTGGCAACTGCGGAGCAGACAATCTCAGGAGTACCATCCAAGGCTGCACCATCGGTCTCAAACTCGAACACAGGATTCTCGTCACCATACTGACGGCTGTAACTCTTGGCACGAACAACTACGGCATCTGCCTCGACTACAGTCAAACGTCCCTGCTCGTAACTGATGTCATAGTTCTCAGCTTCGGCACCGCTAATTGTAACGGCATACTCTGCCGGAGCACTCGCCTCATTAGCCTCACAAGAGAAGACTGGTTGCTTGGTCAGAACTGATTCATCCTCACCATTCTTAAAGCCAACATAACTTGCCTTAAACACAGGCATTGCATCACCCTGCTTCTTGGTATAATTGCCAGCGGAGATAGACAAAGGAGCCTTAGTAATCACAAGAATACCTGACTCAAAGTGAACATTATAGTTCTTGATACTGCCCTGTTTTACCTCGACAGTATAAGATCCTACAGGAGAGTTGGCAACTGCAGAGCAGACTATCTCTGGAGTACCATCCAATGCTACCCCCTCAGTCTCAAACTCGAACACAGGATTATCATCACCATACTGACGGCTGTAACTCTTGGCACGAACAACTACAGCATCTGCCTCGACTACTGTCAGGCGTCCCTGCTCGTAGCTGATGTCATAGTTTTCTGCCTCAGCACCGCTGATTGTAACAGCATACTCTGCTGGAGCACTTGCCTCATTAGCCACACAGGAGAAGACTGGTTGCTTGGTCAGGACTGATTCATCCTCGCCATTCTTGAAGCCAGCATAACTTGCCTTGAACACTGGCATTGCGTCACCCTGCTTCTTGGTATAATTGCCAGCGGAGATAGACAATGGAGCCTTAGTAATGGTAAGAGTACCAGGAATATACGAGATTTCATATTTATCAGAAACTGCACCAGAAGCTACAATGTCATACTTTCCAACTTTACTACTATTATCTACAATAGTAGAAATGGATGCAGGAACAGAAAAGCCAACCTCAGAATCCCCATCTCTAAAACCAGAGTAAGTAATATTAAACTCAGGATTAGCATCACCATAAACCTTAGTAGTATTAGCAACATGAGCAGTCAATGGTATTTTCACTACAGTAACTACACACTTCGCTTGAATCAAATTATCAGCAGTGGAAGCAATAATACTACACTGTCCAGCAGACCTTGCGATAATCATACCATTATCACTGACAGTTGCCACTTTCTCATTATCAGATTTCCAAAGTATCGTTTTATCTGTGCAGTTTTCTGGCAACAAAGAAGCCGTCAACTGTCGAGAATCGCTAACCTCCAATTGCATGTTGCTTTCACTGATAGAAACTGAAGTTACAGGAACATACTTCACATCAACAACAAAGGAGAAAGGATCCATCCGATAGGTACGAGCCTTGACATCAGAGAAAATGATATTTTCTAATTTAACAATCTGATTGCCCGCTATGCTTTTCTCGGCCTTAATCCACAGATCAATGACAGAGCCTATCTTCCCTGAAATTGATGTATTGTCCGAAGACATACAAATAATGCGAACTTTACCATTGCCCAATTGCTTTGTCTGCAATTGATGATTACCACATCGGCCAGTCAACCTTGTTTTGCTTAAATCCAGAGACAAGCCATTCGGCAAAACTACATCCATCTGAAAAGCAGTCATCTCACTCTCGTTGGACAATTCAAAGGAGAAAGCTTTACTAACTTCTGGCGAAATCTCACCACTCTTGACAAATACATCATTCTGTTCTTTTGTTCCCACAAAGAGTTGTGAATTATCCAATTTCACATCTCGATTATTAACATCTGAAAAAATAGAATTCTTCAGCTTAATATAGCCACCCGAAAAATCACTGGAAGCTCGCACAGAAATACGTACTAAAGCACCCTGATTTCCTTTTATCGACTCACCTTGAGTAGAATAGCCCAAAATTCTAACAGAGCCATCCGACATCAAGTTAGAACTCACAGAGAAAGAAGATGATCCCCTATCTGTAAGAGAGATATCAAAATTGCCATTCGACCTCGAGGCAATTTTTAAACCTTCAGGCAGTTCGATATCAGTCTGAAAGCCACGAAATACCTGACTATTATCCAAATTTAGGGTAATCGTCTTCGACTCACCAGGGACTACGTTCACTGGCTCTATATAAAAGGTATCCTTTGCTCTTGATGCAAGCGGCAAAGCCAACAACATCAAGAACAAAAGTACCATTGTTTTATTTAGTCTTATCATACCTTAACCATTATTTTACAGTAATCTTGACTACCTGTCCGTTCATCTTCACAAGATAAACACCAGCTTGCAAAGCTATCTTAGATGTCTCAGAAGCAAGACTGAATGTCTTCACAAGGATACCTGAAGTGGTATATATATAAATAAGTGTACCCTTCAAGCCTGTAAACATCAAACCGTCTGCAACGACCTTGACAGAAGTTCCGTCCACGCCAATTCCATCAATAGAAGTTACTTCATTATTACGAGAGGTCAAACGATAACCCTTAGCCTCAACATCAGAGCCGATAGCATTGGTTACACCTATATTCTTTGCATCCAAATTCTTCTTTGAAGACAAACAGAAGATAGGCTGTCCATCCATGAAAGTACTATTGCTAAGTGAATAAACGACAACACGCAAAGTATGAACATTCAACTTAGAGTAACTCAACTGATGGGTTGTAGCCATCACTCCACTCAACTTCACTTCCACATCATTTACATTTACTGGCAAAGTAATGTCAGCCTGCAAAGCAACAAAGTTACTATTATTGTCTAATGCAATATCAATATTAGACTTATCTTGTTGAGACAATACTAAGCAATCCAAAGAACGGTCAGAAGAAGAAGCATCATCCATTGCAGAAACACCATAGCCCTTAGCCATTGCAACCTGCTCTTTCACCTGCAAAACCTGTTGCATAATCAAGTCAGTTGTACCCGTTACATCGGAAATTGAGATATGATCATCACTATTCACGTCGGCAGCCTCAAAAGCGAATGTTCCTGTCACCTTATTAAATATATAATTGACGGTATTAACAGCATCCACGATATTGATTTCATCATCATCATTAGAGTCACCTTTCAATACAGGCAAGACCTTCACCTGGCAAGATGCCTCCACCTGACTTCCATCCTGTGAAGTAGCCTTAATGACTGCATCACCAGGAGTTATTGCAGAAATCACTCCATCCTCGGACACCTTAGCCACGTCCTCATTGGTAGATGACCAGATAAAACTTGCATTGGTAGCATCAGTTGGAGCAACAATAGCAGAGAGTTGCGCCGTATGATTCTTTCTGATTGCCAAGTTTTCTTGACTCAAAGTGATTGAGGAAACCATTGTCGGATCAACAGTTATAATACAAGTTGCCTTGGCACCACCGCCATCATTTGCTATAGCATGAATAGAAGTTTGACCAACTTTATGAGCTGTTACTACACCATCATCAGATACCGATGCCACAGCCTCATCATCCGACTTCCAATCTACCTTCTTATTGGTAGCTTCATCAGGACCTACGGTTACTGCAAGAGCAAGAGTTTCACAGGCTTTCAAATGAGCGTCAGATTGGTTCAGAGTAAGAGAAGATAAGAAAACATCTTCTGTCATTGCCTTGATACTACCCCATTTCCTCCATGTAGCAGATCTCTTGTAATTATTAATAACATTTGCTGGAACAAACAAAGTTCCATTAGCAACGACCTCCTCAGGGAAATTAACCAATCCTGTTGGAACTGGTGATGTCGCATATGATTTTACATACTTAATATTGGTACACCCCTCGAATGAATTTTCACCCAATGACGAAATATTCTCACTGAGCGAAATCCATGTCAAGCCAGTACATCCCTGAAAGGCTTGCTTACCTACAGATGGAACTTCACCCTTCACTTCTACATAAGGAAGAGAAGTGCAACCTGCAAAAGACTCAACACCTAATCCTTCCAAAGTCTTTGGCATATCAATACCCTCCAAAGCTGTACAATTTTGGAATGCTGAAGGTCCAATAATTTTCAAAGAACTTCCTAAGTCAAGTTTCCTCAAAGAAGTACAGTTCGAGAAGCTATTATCTGCAACACTTGTCATACTTGCAGGGAACACAACGTTATCCAACGAAGAACACTCTGAGAAGCCATAGTCTGCAATCTGACTCAAATTTTGACTGAGTCTTACTGACTTCAGAGAAGTACAACCACGGAATCCCCACATACCAACAGAAGTAATGTTATCAGGAAGGAATACGTCTTCCAATCCTGTGCAATAAGAGAACATAAACTTATCTATAACCCCAACATTCTTACCTATTGTCAAGTTATTAAGAGTTGGAATATGACAGAAAGGAGCCCTGTTTGGAGCATCATTTCCCGAATTATCCTTGGTACTATAAGACAACCAACGACCTAAATAAAGGTTCTCGATTGGACAATCACGGAAAAGTCCATATTCTTTATTAGAAGCCCCATAGCCCATTTCTATCAAATCAGTTCCATCCTCAAAAGTTGCTGTGAACAATGATTTACAATTAGTAAACATCTGTGTGTCCATCTTGGTTACTACCGTTGGAATCGTTATAGCTTGTAATTTTCCACATTCAGAGAACAAGCCTTGTTGCAACCAAGCACACGAAGTTGACAACTTAGCACTTTCAAGCGCAGAATCATCAGCAAAAGCATATTTTCCAATCGTAGTAACAGCATTAGGAATAACTATTCTTCCCAATTTACTCATTCCACAGAAAGTCCAGTTGCCAATAGAAGTCAAGCTTTCTGGCAAAATAAGCGATTCGCAATTATTCACCTTATAAAGCAAGTAATCCTTACAATATGCCACAGTCCCTGCTTGTGAAAACCTGACATCAGTCAAAAATTGTTGATTATAAAATGGTGAATATCCTTTTGCTTCTACCGTTTCATAATCAATGTTTCTTCCAATATAAAGAGAAGTCAAATTGCAGTTTCCAAACAAAGGAAGTTTTTCGTCATATTTCAAACTGTTTTCTAATGAAGATGCACCATAACCTAACTTTACGGCTGTGTTAGAATCTTCAAATGAAACATTCGAAAGACTGATACAAGATGCAAAAGTAAAGCTACCTATAGATGTCAATCTGCCAGGGAACGACAATTCTATAATCAGAGGACATTTGGCAAATGTATAGTCACCTATTGATAAAGCAGGCTGATACTGCTCGTTTTTATTGAATATTACACTTTTCAAATTTTCACAACCTTGGTATGCGCTACTACCCAAAACCGAAAGTTGTCCCGGATAAGTGATATCTTCTAAAGCCACACAACCTTTAAAAGCTGCCGTTTCAATAGAAAGAGAATGTTTAGAACTCTCCTCGAAAGTTATAGAAGCCAATTTGTCACATCCCTTGAAAGCATATCCACCAATTGTTTGAATACCAACAGGAAATGACACAGAAGTCAACTTGTCACAATCATCACAAAGATGATTATAAACAAAAGTGACCTTAGGACCAATTTGCACTTCTTCAAGAGTAGTGCTATTAACAAAAGGAGCAGAAGCACGACTTTCTTGTTTCCAGTTACCATTAACTAAGTCATAAATATATGAATTATCGGAATAATCATACTTCAGATCTCTACCAAGATAAAGTAGTTCTATAGGACAATCATAGAAGTAATCATTTTTTCGGTCTTGATAACTACCATTATTGGTTAAAGCATCAATCTTTGCACTTCGTGTATTCTTCGTATCAATCGTCAGTACACCTTCACCATCTTCAAAAGACATAACACTCGTATTAGTACAGCCATAGAAACTATTCTGTCCGATAGAGGTTACTGTACCAGGAATAGAAAACTCAAGGATGCCTCTATTATTATAAAAAACACTCTCACCGATGGTCTTCAATCCTTCCTTCATAGAAACCACAGCAAGGGTATAATCGTTATAAAAAGCCTCATCACCTATAGACTTGGCTGTAGCAGGTACTCTCATCTCAGAAAGAGCAATACAATTTTTGAAAGCGCGAGCAGGCACAGCGGTCAAAGACTTTCCTAATTTTGCAACCGTTAGTTTAATACAATCTTCAAATGCACTTTCCCCCATCGTTGTAAATTCATCTGGCAAGAGCAAGGCGGTAAAAGACTTGCAATTAAGAAAAGCACTGGCACCTATAGTTTTTAAACTCTTACCAACGGTCACTTCCGTTACACTGGAACAATTTTGAAAAGCTCGTGCACCAATCGTCGTTGTTGCATTTGGGAAAGTCAACTTTGTAACATTTGAGCAACCATTGAAAGCATCATTACCTACTACTTGTAAATCTTGACCGAGATTCAAGGTCGTCAACTTAGAGCAATCCTGAAAAGCTGATGCTCCTATCTTCTTAACCTTAGGAAGAGAAGTCAACGTCAAAGACGCATTCTTATAGAATAAATAAGCTGGTATTTCTGTTACAGTTGAAGAAATAGTTACCTTTGCTAGCTTTGACTGGTTATAGAACGCAGAATAACCATATTTTTTTTGATAATCTTCAAAAGGATAGCTACCATCTATATAGGTAATATTACGTCCAATATAGACCTCCTCCAACGGACAATACGAGAATAACCCTATACCTTCGCTTGAAGAATAACCACTATCTGTATAATATGAACCTAAAACAAGATTTTGTACTCCATCTTCAAACCTAACACTTTTTAATGACGTACAATTATAGAAAGGTAAATCAGAAACACCTGTATTTTGTCCAATCTGCAAAACTGTACCAGGGATACTTATTGACTCCAAAGATTTACAGTTAGCAAACACCGCATCAGAAATAGTCGCAAGTCCATCGCTTAAAAAAACAGATGACAAAACAGAACAACCACTAAAAATACTATTGGGAAGTTCACTACACCCATTACCTATCGTAACATTTTCCAACTTAGTATTCTCCGCAAAGCAAGACTCACCTATCGTAGTTACACTGTTTGGTATATTAATAGAAGATACCGCACTCTTATAAAATGCAAACTTTCCTATAGAAGAAAGTGTACTTGGAACTGACAAAATTAACCCAACACCACTTTTACTTCCAACTGATTGAAAAGAATAATCACCAATAGAAACCAAAGACTTTCCTAAATTCAAACTTGCAAGGTTACTACAACCACTAAAAGCATATTTTCCTATAGTTTTGACATTATTACCCAATACAGCAGTTGTCAAGGCTGTATTATTTTGAAAAGCATAATCTCCAATATTCTCTATTGAATTAGATAATGTAAGCTCGGTAATCTTACATCCATCAAAAGAATATGCAGGTATTTTGCTCAATTGCCCTAAAATCGAAACATTACTAAGAACGCTACAACTTCTAAACAAATAAGCTGGTATTTCTGTTACAGTTGAAGAAATAGTTACCTTTGCTAACTTAGGCTGGTTATAGAACGCAGAATAGCCATATTTTTTTTGATAATTTTCAAAAGGATAGCTACCATCTATATAGGTAATATTACGTCCAATATAGACCTCCTCCAACGGACAATACGAGAATAACCCTATACCTTCGCTTGAAGAATAACCACTATCTGTGTAATATGAACCTAAAACAAGATTTTGTACTCCATCTTCAAACCTTATACTTTTTAATGCCGTACATTTATAAAAAGGTAAATCAGAAACACTCGTATTTTGTCCTATCTGCAAAACTGTACCAGGAATACTTATCGACTCGATCACTGTACAATTTGCAAACGCCTTGTCAGCAATCTTTGTCACAGTAAAGATCACGCCATTATACACGACATTCTCTGGAATCTTGACATTAGCCGACAAAGAGGAATAATTGCCCGTTCCATCTACTTCATAAGTCACCGTTGCCGTACGATTGGACGTATCCAAATCATAGTACAACCCATCAATCAATGTACTCGCTTGCAAAAGAGCACATTGCACGATAAGTCCAATTATAAGGACCAATCGCATAAATAAGCATTTACCTTTGTTCATTGTTTTATATTTTAATTTTTATTACTTCTTTAGGCTGAATTGTTGAATGAAAGCACTCTAATAAATAGAAAATGGGCTTACGACCATAATAATACAACCCGAAATATATGATTATATGCATTACTAAAAGCCCAACCAATACTATCCAATAAATATGAATATTATCGCTCAAAACAAACAAAAGCATTACGGCAATCCATGCTAACATCACTAAAGATACAAAGAACAATGTAATCTTTTGTGTAGAAAAGAAGCCATAGAGATAATTCCCTGTTTTTGGGCACATATCATCATTCACCATTACTTTCGAATACACAAAAGGAGCATTTGGATTATGAATACCAAAATACCGCTTTTCATTATATTTCAAGATTCCAATGAAACTCTTCACCCACTCATAATGTCCCTTCACTGTACCAAGCCAACACAAAGAACAGGTAAATCCCAAAAACGATACTAAATACAAAAGAACATCTTTGTAAACAGGTGTACTCTTGCTATTATCGCCATAAATGCTATAAAAAGCAACAAACAATGCACCTGTCATAATGGCATACATATTCATCCATGTATTATATCGCTGCACATGGGATTGGTAGGCATTTATTGACTGTTCATAAGCGAACTTCAAATCTTCTTTAGACACATATTCTACCATATACTTTAATATAAGCTTACTATTTTCCGACAAAGGTAAGGAGAATATTTGAAACTATCAAGTCCATAATGGTTCATAAGGTAAAAAAGTTGCCTTGCGCTGGTTCACTGCTATTTTCCGCAGCCATCATTTCGGAAAACAAACAATATGAGAACGCATAACAAATCATAAAAAATAGTACTAAGAAAGGGCAACTAAAAACGGTAAACCACAAACTAAAATCGTTAAACCACATGAATTTGTTTCCGCATCCTTATTATTTCTCCGTTCAAAGACATTGAACCGACATTCAAAGTCGTTGAACCGCCATTCAAGGACGTTGAACCGCCATTCAAGGACGTTGAACGGACATTCAAAGACATTGAACGAAGATTACATAAGGATATACAAACACTTTCATAAGGGTGTATCAACTCTCTTATAAGGATGCAGAAACCCTTCCATACGGTTTCTTCCCCTTTTGATTGCAGTTTTTCAACCCATAAAAGCAGTATTATAACACAAAAAATAAGGAAAACGCACAAATGAACCAATGTGAACTTGCATAATTCCAATATTCTTTCTACCTTTGCAGAAGGAAAAGCGGCACTCGGCAATCTGAAAGCAAGCTTTCATTGCGCTCGTTTGCATTACCTTTGCACTGAGTTAATTGCACGCTAACTGCATAAACATAATACACATAACTATAAATCATAAAAGTAAATGGTAAACTTCAAATACACATCTCTATGCATTTGCACCCTACTAACAATGGGTGCATGCTCTTCAGAAGGCGGAAGCGGGACAGACCCTTTACAGCCTTCTCCTACAACTAAGGAGAAACTGCCCATCAGTATCAATACGTCTGTTGCGACTCGCGCAACGGACGAAGCTTTTGAGGTTGGTGATCAAATAGGATTGTTTGTTGTCAATCGAGAAGCAAATGGTACTGCCAACAGTTTGAAAACCCTCGGCAATTATATAGACAATATGCAGTTCACCTACGATGGAACTTGGAAAGCAGCCTCATCTATTTATTGGAAAGACGAGACTACCCATGCCGACTTCTATCTGTATTACCCTTACCAGAAATACATAAACAATGTGACTGCTGTGCCTTTACAAGTAAAAGCCGACCAAAGCGACCTTGCCGATTATAAGAGCAGCGACATGCTGATTGGCAAGACATTAAATGTCGCTCCTACAGATCAAACTGTGAAGATAGAAGCCAAACACATGATGAGCCAAGCCATCATCACGCTGAAAGCTGGCAATGGCTTTACCGACGCATCGCTTGCATCATCCCTTGTGAATGTCAGAATCAATGGACTCAAAAGTACAGCCTTGGTCAACCTCGCCACTGGCGTGGTCACCGCAACAGGAAATGATACAGACATCATTCCATTAAAGGAAGATTGTATCTACAAGGCTATCATCGTACCTCAAGACGTAAAAGAAGGGAATTTCATTACCATCAACGTAGATGGCAGCAACTATTACCTTAGAAGAAATTCCAAATTCCACGCTTTCGAGAAGGGGAAAAAATATAATTTCACCGTCACGCTCAGCAAAACGAGCAGTGGAATCAATGTCAACATCTCCCAATGGGAAGATGACGGTATAGACTACGGCGGAACTGCCAACTAAAAAGGAAATATCAATGAAATTATCAAAATACACCTTATTATATATATTACTCGTCGGAATCGTGATACTGACAGGATGCAGCGATCACCTTTTCGATGATGAAAAGCAGCCAGATAGCAATCGCATCTTGTTGTCAGGAGACATTGAGCAACTTGCCGTTACCCGAGTAAACGACAATGGGTTCTGTGATGGCGACAAGATGGGAGTCTATATCGTAGATTATGAGGGTGACTACCCTGGCACATTGAAAGTGAGCGGCAACCGTGCCGACAATGTACAGCACACCTTCGATGAATCCCAAAACAAATGGAATTCTGCCTACGACATCTACTGGAAAGACAAGCATACCCACGTAGATATCTACGGATACTACCCTATTGCCAATCCCGAGAGCATAGAAGACTGCTCATTCGAGGTACAGAAAGACCAAAGCAAAGAGTCGAAAGATGACGAAATGGGAGGCTATGAGAGTAGCGACTTCCTTTGGGGAAAAGTTGCTGATGTCACTCCTACCGCCAACACGATTCGTTTGCCTTTGACTCACCGTATGTCGAATGCCAAGGTGACCTTGGTGAAAGGTTCCGGTTTCACCGACGAGGAGTGGGCAAACACCGAGAAGACGGTTCTGACTGCCAATGTAGCTCGTAAAGCAAGTATCAACCTTTCCACAGGAGAAGTAAAAGTAGCAGGCAGCGTGGAGAACACAGCCACCATTCCTTCCAAACACAACAATGAATGGCGCACGATCGTCATTCCACAGACTATACCTGCAGGCACTACCCTCTTCAGTATAACCATAGGAGGAGAGCCATACAAGTTTTCTAAATCCGGCGACTTCACTTACCAAGCAGGAAAGATGATGAACTTCGGCATCAAAGTGGATAAACTATCTACAAGCGGAGATTACAAGTTGACATTGATCAGCGAGAGCATCACCCCTTGGGAGAGCGACCTCGTGAGTCATAATGCCACAGCAAAGGAATACATTATCATCAACTCTACTCCTGGAGGATTGAAAGATGCCATCGTGGCAGCCAAAAAGGACTATACCCAAGTAAAAAACCTCAAGATTACGGGAGAAATCAATGCCAAAGACTTCTACTTCATGCGTGATTCCATGCCTCGCCTTTCTGCCTTAAACCTAAAGGAAGTTCGCATCAAGGCTTATGGAAGAAATGAAGAATACGAAGAAAATCAGGACGATCAAATCCCTAACAGTGCCTTTTACTTCATCCAAACCACAGGAGGAAGCAACAGCCTCAACAGGCTTATACTGCCAGACCACCTCAAGTCTATAGGCTCAAATGCCTTTTATGGTTGCAAATACCTCACGGGGTCTTTGGTCATTCCGGAAGGAGTAACTGAGATACGTCGTGGAGCTTTCAAAGGGTGTACTGGTCTCAATGGCACCTTGACCCTTCCTTCTACTCTCAAGAAATTAGGAAATCGAGGCGAGGATGACATGCAAGACGAAGGAACAGATTACTACGGAGGAGTTTTCCAAGGTTGTAATAATCTCACAGGAAATCTTAGGTTACCAGACAATCTGGAACTCATCAGAGGATATTGCTTTGCAGGTTGTTCGGGATTCTATGGTGAACTAAAGTTGCCTTCACATCTTAAGAGAATAGCGAACTGTGTTTTCCAAGGATGCTCAGGACTCACAGGCTCTCTGACTATCCCACAAAATATTACCAACATACCTTCCGAGGCCTTTCACGGATGCGGCTTCAATGGAACACTTACCTTGCATGATGGCATCATCAACATTGCCAATGACGCTTTTGCCGACTGTCATTTCAGAGGAGAGCTACACTTGCCAAAAAGTCTGAAAGTCATCTCTGACAATGCTTTCGGCAACAATGATTTTTCCGGCGAATTGAAGTTACCTTCAAGCATCGGTCATATAGGCAGCAGAGCCTTCGCCAACGACTGGAGATTAATGGGCACTTTAGAATTTCCGGAAGATATGCAAAGCATTGGGGAATTTGCTTTTGCCAACTGTAATATGATAGAAGGCATCATCTTTCCGGAGTCCATGGAAACCATACGACAAAATGCTTTCAGTGGATGTTACGGCATCAACTCCATCATTTGTCGTGGCGACATGCCTGCCTATATAGAGGAGAATGCTTTCGAGGGAATTGCCAAGGACAATTTCACGGTCGAAGTACCAGAGTCTGCCATCGCCCAATACCAGACTGCCAACGGATGGCGTGACTTCAAGCGCATCGCTGCCCACCATGAGTTGGTTTGTCGCCCTTCCGTGGCTTGCGCCCTCAGCACAGAACACAAGCAGACCTTGACTATCAATGCCGAGGGAGAATGGGAGGTAGCGAGCAAACCAGACTGGTGCGAGGTCTCTCCTTCCAACGGAAACAAGAAGACGGAAGTGACATTGACCATCAAGTCGATGGCAAAAGGGGCTGATAACCGTAATGGAAAAGTAGTATTCCAACTGAAAGACAAGGAATACACCCACGAGTGCAATGTATCGCAATATGGATATGAATATGGCGAGGACGAATGGGTTACCTTGCAAAAGGCAACAAAGGGCAAAAACGGTGGCATCAATATCGTATTGATTGGTGATGGATACAATGCCAAGGACATTGCTAATGGTGATTATCTGAAGAATATCCAGCAAGAAGTGGAATATTTCTTTGGTATCGAACCCTACAAGACATATCGTGAATATTTCAACATCTACACAGCCATGCCGCTATCTACAGAAAGTGGCATCGGAACAGTGAACACGATTCGTTACAATCGCTTCAATACGACCTTTACTGCGGGCGTAGGTCTGAAAGCTGATTACGATGAGATCTTCTCATACGTATTAGGTGCGCCTACCGTCAACAAGGACAACTTGAACCAGACGCTTATCATCATCATACCGAATTCTACCGATTATGGTGGTATCACCCAGATGTGGGCAGATGGCTCAGCCATCGCTTTTTGTCCTCTTAGCACGTATGACTATCCACTCGACACTCGTGGAGTCATCCAGCATGAGGCAGGCGGTCATGGATTTGGCAAGCTCGGCGATGAATACATTTACCACAATGCTTTCATTGATGCCTGTGGATGTTCTTGCTGTGGGCACGTGGATGAGTTCAACTGGGCTAAGAGTCTCGGATGGTACGACAACCTTTCGCTTACGGGCAAAATGCACGAAGTGGATTGGAGCCACCTCATCTACGACGACCGTTATAGCGATATCGTGGATATTTACGAGGGTGGATTCATGCACACCAGAGGCGTTTTCCGTTCGGAACCGAACTCTTGCATGAACAACGACATTCCTTACTATAGCACCATCAGCCGTGAGAGCATCGTGAAGCGTATCAAGCAGTACGCTGGAGAGACTTTCACTTTCGAGGATTTCGTGAAGAATGACAAGCGAGACGCTGGTGTGGTGGAGAGTCGTGCCTTCGGAATGAATGGAGATGAAAGAATAGCAGGAACTTACCAGCATGCTCCTGTTTTCCACAAGGGAAGTCCTCTGAAAATGCAAAAAGTAAGACGCAAATAACTTCTTCTCATTCATAAGAAAAAAGAAATATAAAAAGAAGAAACATGAGACGAAACCATATCATCAAACATACGTGCATAGCATGGAGCCTCATCTTAGGTTTAGCATCTTGCGGAGACGAAAATCTTCAAAATGCTCATTCCCTGGATGCCAAATCGACTCCGATGACCTTCACGGTAAGTCACCCAGGAAAGAAACTTACCCCCAAGAATACACGTGCTACGGAAACTGATTTTGAGAAAAATGACAAGATAGGACTTTTCGTAGCAAAAGCCGACTCACCTCTCGAAATCGGCGGAAACCTCGTGAACAATGCTGCCCTTACCTACGATGGCGGCAAGTGGACCCCTGCCCATACTCTGTATTGGGACGAAGGCACTTACAATGCCTATGCTTACTACCCTTATATCAATAAATTGAGTAGTATCGAGGACCAACCGTTCAATGTGAGTACAGACCAAAGCACCCATAAATCAGGGACATCACTCGGCGGATACGAGGCAAGCGATTTGCTCTTTGCTACAACCAAAGGAATAGCTGCGTCAACAGCACCAGTACCTCTCAATTTCAAGCATATCATGAGCAAACTGACCATCAGGCTCATCAAGGGAGAAGACTTCGAAGGAGAGATGCCTACAACTGCTGCTGTATATGTTCATAATACTGTTCCTTCTGCTACCATCGACCTACAGGCTGGTGTAGCAACGCGCTATATGAAAGGTTATCGCCAGTCCATCATTGCCCACCAAGATGACAACTACATATATTCCGCTATCATCGTTCCGCAACGAATTGAGAATCGTATGCCGCTCATCGAAGTCGTAATGAAAGGCGTAAGCTATCTCTTTGAAAGCAAGTTCCAGTTCAAACCGGGAACAGAGCACCTCGTCAACCTTATCATTTCGGACAACCCTGACCAAGTGAAGATTGAAATTGGTGGAGAAATCCAGAACTGGCAATAGTTTCATCTATACAAAGATTATCACAGAAATAGGAAATAACTGACTATCATAACGAATGAGAAAAACGATATATGTTTTGTCTTTACTAATTCTCGTTCTCGGAACATGGCTTGTAGTTTTGTGGATCCCGTCATTCACTTCCCAGGAAGATGACAGACAAGAAACAAGGTATGGCTTGAACGAAGGACTGGAATTAGTGGAACAAGACTACGGAAAGGATGGCAAGCGCTATGTCGTGGAGGATGCCGATGGTAAAGAACTGTTCGTCATCCCCCTACGCAACTGTCTGCTCGACACTCGCTTTCGCAACGGACTGTTACGATTTCGGGAACAAGTCTCGCATCGAGAGGGTTTCATTGACCGACAAGGTATGGTGACTTTCACTCATGAGGGCTTTGTTTCCGTTCATGAGAACAATAAGAACTTGAATACAAGTTCCGCCAATACATCATCAGAAAATCCATCTAACACAAGTGCAACCTACCAAGGGGCAACAACAACCGTACACGAAGGAACATCTATGGTGCAATCAACCGAACAGTCCAATAGGAGGAAGGTGCTCTCGCAAGTGGATCTCCACACAATGGCACAAAACAGCCCCTTCTACAAGGAAGCAGCCAAAATCATGCAAGGCAAGTTGAACGAAACCGACGCCAACCGTCGCCACACTATCCTCAACTACTGCGAACATTTCCGCACCGCCTACACCACCAAAGACATTGATTTCCTAAGACAGGTGTTTAGCGACAAGGCACTTATCATCGTGGGCAATGTAGTAAAGACTACAGCAAATGACAATAAGATACAAGCTGAGAATAAGGTGACATACGCCATCCATTCGAAGCACGAATATATCAACCGTCTCAACAAGGTGTTTGCAACAAACCAAAAGATAGAGGTCAAGTTCTCAGGCTTTCGTATCATGCGACATCCTACCTTGGACGGCATTTATGGTGTAACTCTGAGACAACAATACAAGAGCGACCGATACAGTGATGACGGTTATCTCTTTCTGTTGTGGGATTTCAGAAACAAATCGATGCCACTCATCCATGTCAGAACATGGCAACCTGCCTCTACGGTAGGAGGGAGTGGAGACATCATCAACATACAAGACTTCAATTTACAATAGACTTACATATAATATAATTAAGGTATGAAGTTTGAAAAGACCATCAAAAGAGTAAAGGAAAGGAAAGCGGGAGTCATGATTACCATCATGTTCTTACTACTCATGCCCTTCTCCAGTTCAGCCCAAGACTTCTCGGTAGCAAGCTTCCGTTTGTTACCCAACGATGTAAGCGCCTTCATTGACAATGTACGCGACCTCAATGACGAGGCTTGTGCACTCATGAAGATAGAGGCACCATCCGACTTTGCTTTCTCCACCCCATTAGGAATTGTGAAACGCAAGGACGAAGTGGGCGAAATATGGCTTTATCTACCCAAAGGTACGAAGATGCTAACCTTGAAACACCCGGAATGGGGCGTGATTAGAGACTACAAGTTGGACAAGCCTTTGGAGAGTCGCATGACCTACGAGTTGAAACTCAACCTCCCCAAACCAACGATCACGGAAGTTCACGACACCATCGTAGAAGTAAAGACCGACACGATAACAATACCACGAACTAAGCCCAAGATGCCACTCTCCATCTACACCTTGGCTACTGTGGCACTCCATCAAGACGGTCCATCATACGGAATTTTCTTTGCCATGATGAAACGCCATGGTTTCTTCCTCCATGCGAGCAGCGACTTACGAACCATCGGGAATACAGACGGCAATTGCCAAAAAGACGGAAGCATCGATACCAATGGCACTAAGCCTTACTTCACAGGCGAGACACGACATAGCAATTACACGCTGACCCTTGGAGCCATCCACCATATAAGTCGTAACATACGATTTTTTGAAGGCATAGGATACGGACGATGCGCAACTGCCTGGCAAAGGAGTGAAAGCGAAGGTGGCGGATATCTCCTCAACGAAGGATTGACCCATAAGGGCGTATCAGCCGAAGCAGGTGTACTTGCTTCCTTCAACAGGTTTACTATGACAGCCTCCACCATGACCATTGCAGGAAAACAATGGGAAGGTTGTATCGGATTAGGAATCAAAATATTTTAAAGAAATGAAACATCTTATCATCAATCTTGCGATTATCATACTCATGGCTTCATGCAACAGCGACAAGCCATCTTACCTGGAGCCGCACCTATCGACTTTGGCTGCTACCGACATCACTCGAAATGAAGCGACCCTGAACGGTATTGCCGAAATAGAAGGAGATGCTGACATGCCTCAACTCTATTTCAGATATGGAACAACGGAGAATATGGACCAGACTGTCCCTATCACAACAGAAAGTGAAAAGATATCAAAGCAAAACAGCGTCTCCGTTCGTCTGAAAAATCTCATTGCAAGCAACACCTATTATTATATGTTGCAAGGCAGCAATGGACGAACCATCACATCTGGAAACATGATGAACTTTACGACACTACCCAACGAGAAGCCAAAGGTAGGAAATACAACCTTGTTAAGTCATGGCCCAACAAGTGCTTTCGTCAGTTACGACATCTTGGAAGATGGCGGAGAGAACATTACCGAAACAGGATGTTACTACGAATTGGCATCCCAAAGCGCTACAGAAACCCAGCCTGAAAAAGAGAACATGGAGAAAGAAATTCCAGGTAAAAATGCCACGAAAGAAATTCTTACCAACTACTCTGGAGGCTTGGGACAACAGAAACTCCTTATAGGAAAACTTACTCTCAATACGACCTATAAGATTTGGCCGTATGCCAAAAGCCGCATGGGAGAAACAATCGGTGACTGTATCACCTATACAACTACAAACGATGCCATCATGCTTAAAGAAGCAGGTGAATTGCAGTCCCTTTTGAGCAACAATCTATATGATTACACATCACTCACCTTGGCGGGTCCAATGAATGGTGACGACCTGAATTGCCTCAGAAAGATGATGGGAAGGAACTTAGACGAGACCGATACTCCAGGCAAATTAGCCTCCATAGATATGACAGATGTAAAAATTGTGGCTGGAGGCGGACCATACGGGGCTAACAGATATGTCCAAGACCACGTTATCGGACAAGGACTTTTTGCCAATTGCGATTATCTCACAAATGTTATCCTACCTACAGATGTCACAACCATCGAAAAGGATGCCTTTATGAATTGCAAGTCACTCGCCAAGATAGAAATACCTGCTTCGGTAAGCAATCTGCTGCCATCCAGCGGTTGTACGGCGCTGAGAGACATAGAAGTTTCAGAAACCAACTCCAACTACAGCAGCGTCAATGGAGTGTTACTCAATGCACAACAAACCAACATCTTATGGTTTCCAATGGGCAAGCAAGGAGAATATTCCTTGCCAAGCACCATCACTTCTATCGGTAACTATGCCTTCAAGGAATGCAGCATTGAGACTTTCATTCTTCCTGACAACATGAACGAAATAGGTCAAGGAGCTTTTATGGACAGCAAGGTAAAAGAAGTAAAGTTACCTGCCAACCTGAAACGAATCCCGACAAGCACTTTCCAAGGTTGCAAACAGTTGAAAGTAGTAAGGATAGGCAGTAAGACAGAGGCTATTTCTGACTATGCCTTCGACCTCTGCCCTCTTACCGACATCTATGTGGAGGCAAAACTTCCACCAGTATGCAGTTCACATGCCTTCACCACAAGAGGCACCAGTTTTCTCAATACCTGCATCGTTCATGTGCCAACAGGAAAAGCTGCATTTTACAAAGGAGATGTTATTTGGAAACGATTCAAGAACATCAAAAGTAACTCTTCCAAGTGACAAACAACAGATAAAAAAGGACTATAAAAACGACAGATTATGACAACTCCAGAAATAGAAGAATTGAAATCGCTCATCGAGCAAAAATACGGAAAGATGCTCTGTACTACTACTGACTTCGAGGAGTTTTCTATCTACCTCAAACAAAAATGGGGCAAGAGCATATCCTCCTCCACCCTCAAACGCCTATACGGTTACGTAAACGACGACCACAAGCCAAGAAACATAACACTCGATGCCTTGGCTCAATATATAGGTTACACCAGCTACACAGAGTTTACAAGATGGCTAAAGGACAGCACGAAGTATAACTCATCCTTTTTCATGGCACAACAAGTGATAAGCAACGACTTGCAAGAAGGAAAGGAAATATCCATCGGCTGGAGTCCCAACCGAATACTGCGACTTCGCTATTTGGGTGAAAGCACCTATGAAGTCCTGAGATCAGAAAACAGTAAGTTGCAGATAGGCGACAAGTTTGTCACAGGCTGCTTTATCAAGGAACAGCCTCTGTATCTGCCTTATATAGAAAGAAAAGGCAAACGAACAGCAGCCTTTGTAGCAGGAAGGAATGGCGGTCTCACACTTATCAATGTCATGAAGTAATAATCACGCTAAATCAACTTTTTAGAATATGCCAGACAAGCAAGATAAAGTAACAGGAAAAAACAATGATCCCGAGTCAAACTCTGGATATACAGAAGATCTCGACAAGGATACGAACGGCTCTGAATCCACTCCTATAGAAAATACCTATAGTAATCTACAGGAATACTACGTGTCTCAATCCGGTCACACTCGACTCTTCACTGCCACCAAATACGGCAAACGCTACGTCTTAAAATGCCTCAAGAAGGACTTTCTTTACACACCAGTCTATCAACAAGCCCTCACCAAGGAATTTGAGATTGGATTGGAGTTGGAACACCCCAATATCTGTAGAACCCTCAGCCTTGAGCAACTTCCAGAATTAGGAACCACCATCGTGATGGAACACATAGACGGCGAGACGCTCAAAAGCCTCATCAACAGGAAAGCACTGACCCATGAACTCGGTCGTAAAATCATCCTTCAGTTGATGAACGCCTTGGAGTATATGCACAGCAAACAGATTATACACCGGGACCTCAAGCCATCCAACATTATGATTACTCATACAGGACAGAATGTGAAAATCATCGACTTCGGACTATCAGACAGCGATGCATTCTTCATTCTCAAGCACCCTGCTGGCACTACAGGATTTATCGCACCAGAACAGTTCATGCCTGACGCAAAGGCAGAACCGAGGACTGATATCTTTTCCTTGGGAATGGTCATCACAGAAATAGCCACATCTATCGGAGATAAAAAACTGGAGAAAATTGCTAAGATATGCACTACCCACAATCCCTTGCTGCGCCCAAGCAGCATTGAGATCTTGCGCAAAAGACTATTAGAAAAGCCTCAGAACCGAAATGTCATCATACTTCTTGGCTGCATAGTCTTTCTCTTGGCTGTAGCCATTGGCATATCCTACTATCATCGGCACCAAGTGACCAAACAAAAAGAAGCCACTATGGAGCAGTACCTCGAAGGAGATAGCGCTAACCATAGTGGCAACAAAGTTAGGGATGTTCAACTCTGGAATCCATATTAACTAATCATAAAATCCTGGCTGTTTGTACTCAATACCGAGTTCATCATCCACGGTGGCGATGACGCCCTGAATCTGACCCATGGCAAACATACGACCCAGAAGCGTGTAACCCGCATTGTGTCCGTGGTTACTCTCATCGAATACGCCACCAGGCTCATCGGTGAAGGTCATACCATGGTCCACTCTCATAGGGAGACGACGACCAGAATTGCACTTGCCTTCCTGCTCTGCCTTCTCGAAGATGCGGCAAAGCTCTATCAGATGACCACGACCACCTAAGTGAGAAGCCTCCGTGAAGTTGCCATTAGGGAAGATGTAGCAAGAACGCAGGTGAACGAAGTGAGTGCGATCGGCGAACTGCTTAGCCATAGCTACACAATCATTGTGTTCACCGGCAGAGAATGAACCAGCACAGAAAGTCAAACCATTGTGCTTATTTGGTACAGCATCCAACATCCACTGGATATCCTCTGCACGACCAATGATTCTTGGCAATCCGAATACTGGATAAGGAGGATCATCTGGGTGAACACACATGTTGATATCGTACTCATCGCAGATAGGCATGATGGCCTCCAGCCAGTATTTCATATTCTCCTGCAACTTCTTCTTGTCAATGCCATCATAAAGTTTCAAGAGGTCGCGGAACTTCTGTACAGGAGCAGCATCACCCTCGCTGAAATTACCGGATACAAAACCCTGGGTCTTGATGATGATGTTCTCTACCAGAGCATGATCCTGCTCTGGCGTAGAAGTCTTCTTGATTTCATCAGCCTCAGCCACGAGGTCTCTACCCCACTTGTGTTCCTTAGAGAACTCAGCCCAATCTTCACGAGCACCTTCACGCTGCAGGATGTAGATATCGAAGTAGGCCAACTCGCCCCAGTTCATATAGAGGTTGTTGGCTCCGTTAGGATTGTCGTGAGACAAATCGGTACGTGCCCAGTCCAAAACCGGCATGAAGTTGTAGCAGATGCACTTGATGCCTTCCTCACCTAAGTTGCGGAGACTCTCCTTATAAACCTCAATCTGATGATCACGGTCAGGACCGCCATATTTCAAGGTTTCAACCACAGGCAAAGACTCTACCACGCTCCATTTCATACCGTAAGATTCAATGTACTCCTTGAGTTCATGAATCTTCTCACGCGTCCAGACCTCGCCCAGAGGAACATCGTGCAATGCGGTAACGATGCCCTCAACACCTATCTGTTTCAACTGTGCAAGCGTAATCTTATCTTTCTTGCCAAACCAGCGCCATGTTCTTTCCATATATTATATAATGTATAAGTTTGAAAATGAATTATCTCGCAGAAACATACTTATGCAATGTCTGTCTTACAGCACCCTTGCCGGCAAAGAGTTCCTTCACCATGCCTTCTATCTGCTCTCCGAAACCTGCTTCGTAGAGATCGAGACCAAATACATCCTTACGGGTATAGAGATTCTTGAGACAAGAATAGTCCTGATCTGCCTTGCCTACTTCCAGAGGAGCTACAATAGCCTGAAGTTCAGCCAACAATGGGTCGGAAGATGGCTCGAATGGTTTCAGATTGTCATCCAAAGCCTTGAGATAACGGGCATAACCAGCTAACACTAATGGAATCAATACGAGATTACTCTTGTCGAGACCGCGGGCGATATACTTTTTGATGGTTTCACCGAAGCGAATAGAGAGTTTCTGACTGGTATCAGTAGCGATACGCTGAGGAGCATCTGGCATGAATGGGTTTGGCAGACGCTTATTGATCACGGTACCGATAAACTCGTATGGATTCAAGACTCCTGGGTCTGTTACCACAGGCATCGCCTCGATATACCCCATCTTCTGGATGAAGGCACGCAGGTCCTCATCAGCCATCTCGGCAGAAATCAAAGTATAGTCGAGCATGCAACCATAGATAGACATGGCAGTATGCAGCGGGTTCAGACAGGTGGTTACCTTCATGGTCTCTACCTCATCCACCGTCTTGCGGGTGGTATAGAGTGCACCGCCCAACTCCAATGGTGGACGACCATTGGTATAAGTATCCTCACAAACGAGATACTGCACCTCCTCAGCATTCACAAAAGGAGCTGTAAAAGTATGTTTTTCAGTGATGATGGTTTCGTTGTCCTCAAAGCCATCCTCTGCCAGCATCGCCTGCACTTTCTCATGAGGACGTGGAGTAATCTTATCTATCATAGACCAAGGGTATGTAACCTTGCTGCTATCATTGATATAATCCAGGAAACCAGCCTCAACGATGCCGTCCTTTACCCAGCGCTCAGCATAAGCCTTCACACCAGCCTTTACATGATCGCCATTGTGAGAACAGTTGTCAGTAGATTGAAGTGTGACAGGCAACTTACCAGCCTTATATCTTTCATAAAGGAGGGCCGTCAACTTACCCATTGCAAATACTGCATCAAGGCCACGAGCTAAGTCTGAATCATTGAAAGAATATCCCTTCTCGGTGATGGTGAAAGTTACCATCTGCAGACTTGGAGCCTGGAAGATCTGAACCAAACGAGTCCAATCCGCAGCAAACTGCTTGTCGGCCTTGAGACTCTCTGTGATAGAAGCGATGACCTTCTTCTCAATAGTACCATTAGACTGGAGGCTTACGAGAAGAGAGAGGTTATTGTAAGGACGATAAGCCTTATCGATAATTTCATAGTCAAAACTTTCAACCACGATGACACCACGGTCATACTTACCCGTATTAAGTGCATCGTTGAGAATAGCGGCAGGGAACGCACGGAAAATGTTACCTGCGCCAAAGTGAACCCAAGTAGGCTCATCATGAGTCTTCTTGGCTACAGCAGCGATATCATACTGAGGAAGCTGATAACCTTTCGCCTCCCATTCTTCAGCATTAAAATTGTTAGAAAGAATGTCGTTTAGTTTCATATTGAAATCCTTTTGATATTGTTTTATGTATATTTACTCCTATATATTATGTACCATATATGTAGATGAAAGACAGGCCACCTAAAAAGGCATTTTATTTCTCTAAAGCCTTCAGTTGCTTCTTCGGAGTTACACCGAGTTCTTTCAGACTTTCTACCCTTCGCATGACATTTCCGGCGCCATCATAAAGTTGCTTTTTAGCCTTATCAAAGGTTCCAGAGAGTCTGGTAATTAAATCACCTATACTGGTAAAAGTATCTTCAAAGACAGCAACTTTATCATATAAATCGGCAGCAGTCTTAACAATTTTCTCCACGTTCTTATTCTGGCGATCATATTGCCAGAGATTATAAGCGAGTTGTAGCGCCATCAAGAGGTTGCTTGGAGAAATAATAATGATTTGCTTCTGATAAGCATAGCGACTCAACTCCGGTTGTTGTCTCATAGCTGCGATATAACTGGTTTCATTCGGAATAAACATCAGCACAAAACCGATGGCATCCTCTACCAGTTTGGAATAATCCTTCTCAGCCAATTCATCAATATGCTTGCGAACACTCTGTGCATGTGCCTTCATCAATCTTTCTCTCTCAGCATCATCCTCAGCAGCAAGGGCATCCGTATAGGCAGTAAGCGAAACCTTAGAGTCGATGACCACACTTCTTCCTTCAGGGAATCGGACGATGACATCCGGGCGGAAATTCTTGCCATTCTCGTCCTTGGTATTTTCCTGGATAAAGAACTCCTCGTCTTTTCTCAATCCGCTATTCTCCAAGATGGTTTCCAAGACCATTTCTCCCCAGTCACCCTGCATCTTACTATCTCCCTTCAATGCCTTGGTGAGATTGGCTGCATCAGAACCAATCTTGGACGTTTGCTCTTTCAGGCTCAATACAGCCTGCTGCTGTTCCTGCTGAAAGAGTTTCATCGTAGCCTCGAAGGTATTCTGCAGTTCTTTCTTGTTTACTTCATTCTGCGTTTTACTCTCCTCCACCGATTTCTTGAAATCAGCAAACTGTTCCTTGATCGGTTTCAAGAGTTCATCCATCTGCAGACGGTTGTTTTCCTGCAAAGCCGATTGCTTGGCAGCCAGTTGTTCCGCTGCCACCCGCTGCTGTTCGATATTCATCCGCTGCATCTCCTGCTTGAGGTTTTCGAGTTTCTGCGCCCACTGCTGGTCGCTCTCTGCCCGAAGTTTCGCAGCATACTGTCGCTCGTTCTCCATCTGAGTTTTTAAGGATTGAACCTCAGAAGCATGAGAATCCTTCAAACCTTTCATCTCAGAAGCATGATGTAGTTTATCCTGCTCAATGTTAGCCGCCAGTACCTGCACTTTTGCTATCAGTTGTGTTTTTTCCTCTCCACCAGTTTTAGCTTCCATCAGCTTGCCAACAACAAATCCGATGACAAGCCCTATGATGATTCCGATTACTATTTCCATTGTTTTTGAATTTTTCTAAAAATCTGCTATTATTACGTTTTGCAAAAATAATGTTTTAAAAGCATAATGCCAAACTTCCAAGGAGATTCTTGTAGTTATTTAACTTATTCCTTACATCCACATTCACCTTGACTATATCCCCTGGAGCGAACTGATTTTGGTTTACTTTTTATGCCTTGAATATTCTCTGCTGCACACTGCGCAACAGAACTTAAAGTTTAATTTTGCTGAAAAAATCTTGCACTTTAAAAGAAAAACTGTATTTTTGCAGCCATAAAATTCATAAAACATAACGATTATGAAAAAAGAAATAAACAATTCTTTCGAGAATGTAGAGAAGAGAGCCAGCAAGCTGCCTTCTGAGTGTACCACCATCATCGTAGGCGAAGAGCAGAGTGCAGATGGCGCCAAATACCTTTGCCGTTCCAGCGACTTCGATGCGCTGATGGCCATCAACATCGAAGTACATGAGGATACAAAGTTTGGCTCTGAGGAATTTGTGGCAAAGGACAGCAAATTCCGCTGTCCACTGCCTAAGGAGGCTTTGGGATATACAGGATTGCCAGATTACCAATTCCCTGGCGAATGGGGAAGCGCAGGATTCAATACGGCTGGCGTGGGCATGAGTTCAACAGAGACCATCTTTTCAAGCGACAAAGCACTTGCCTTTGACCCATACGTGAAGAATGGACTTGCCGAGAACTGCACCTACAATATCGTTTTGCCATACGTTCACACCGCTCGTGAGGGAGCTGCACGCTTGGGCAAGCTCATCGAGCAATATGGTTCGGCAGAAGGATTCGGCATCGGATTCATCGACGACAAGGAGATATGGTATCTGGAGAATGCTTGCGGACATAAGTGGTTGGCTTGCCGTATGCCAAAGGACAAGTACTTCGTTACCGGTAACCAAAGCCGTTTCCGTGATTACGCACCAGAGGACAAGGAGAACTTCATGGCAGCACCCGACTTGATAGAGTTTGCCGAGAAGAATGGTCTTTACGATCCAAATGATGCCGAGGCTGAGAAAGACAAGCATGGTAAGGCGAAGTTCGATTTCCATAAGGCATACTCTCGTGATGAGGAACTCGACACCACTTATAACTATCCACGTGTATGGGGTTTACAGCAGATGTTCTCACCAGCCATCCAGAATGATGTCACCAAGAATACCTTCCCTGTCTTTGCCAAGGCTGCGCATAAGATCTCGCTCACCGACCTCCGCACCGCCTTCCGTTTCCATTATGACCATACCGATCATGATCCATATCTGCATGAGAATGGAAAAGAGCCTTATCGCCCTGTATCTATCTTCCGCACCACGCAGACCCACATCATCCAGGTAAGAGAGGATTTGCCTCATGCCATAGGTCACATCACCTACGTCGCATTCGGCATGGGCGACCTCAGCGTCTTCCTCCCACTCTACCAGGGAGTAAAAACCTTCCCTGAGCTTTACACCCATGTGGCTAATGGCAGATGCAAGGACAACAGTGCCTACTGGCGTTTCCGCAAGGTGATGACGCTCGGCATGACCGACTATAATGCCTTCGCTCCTATCATCAAGGATGCTTACGCCAAGTTGGAGGCTGAGAACGACCAACGTCAGAAGGAGATGGAAACAGAGTACTTGAAGCTTTATAAGGAAAGCCCGATAAAAGCCCAAGACCTCTTGCAGCACTTCTCTGATGGGGTTCTGAACCACGCCATCGAAGTGGCAGATGAATTGGTGGAAGAACTCTTTACTCGACTCACGGAGAAGATTCAAAAGGAATACCTCTTCCACGGAGCATAAAGGAATACAAATGAGCATAAAAACGTAGTAAGCTTCATTCGCCATCGAAACTTACTTCAATCAACAACGAAGCCTGCTTCAACACGCATTGAAGCAGGCTTCATTATTTTCATATAAATATATTTCTTTATTTTTCGAAACGATTCAATTCCTCTTGATCAGCATCTTGTTCCTTAACAGCTATCGTTCGAACTGTGTTACCAAAGAGTAACATCCTTGCTATAGAATTGTATGTCATGGTTGCTTATGTTGAAGATGTCGTTAGCTTCAAGCGTAACCGAGAAACGATTCTTGCAGAAAGCCTTGTAAAGCTTGGCTTTGAGGCTGGAAGAAGAACTGAGCCTCATGTTCTCCTTGCTTCCACGGCTATTCCATTCCATGTCTATGTTCATTCTGATAAAAAAATGAAAAACAAGTAGAATTATGAGATAAAATAAAATAAATGTTGTATTTTTGCATAAGATAAGCTGCACTCGGCAATTTGAAAACAAGTTTTCATTGCGCTCATTTGCATTATCTTTGCATAAGATAAGCTGCACTCGGCAATTTGAAAACAGAATAAAAACATAAAGTATGATTAAAAGATTATTATCCTTCCTTGACGCTTCTCCAGTAAACTTTCTGGCAGTGAAGAATATCTCTGAAGAATTGGAGAAGAATGGTTTCCATCGCATCAACCCACAGGAGCCTTTGGGTAAGGTTGAGGCTGGCGACAAGTTCTTTGTTACTAAGAACGATTCCTCTATCTATGCTTTCCAAATCGGTAAGGAATCATTGGCAGATGGCGGTTTCCACATGATTTGCGCTCACTGCGATTCTCCTACCTTCCGCATCAAGCCAAATGCAGAGATGCTTTGTGAGGGTGGCATCGTGAAACTAAATACCGAGGTGTATGGTGGTCCTATCATGTCAACCTGGTTCGACCGCCCTTTGACTTTAGCGGGTAGAGTGATTGTAAAAGGTGAGAACGCCATGAATCCTCAGACACTCCTTCTTCATATCCAGCGCCCATTGCTGCAAATCAGCAATCTTGCCATCCACTTCAACCGCCAGGTGAATGATGGTGTAAAATTGAGCAAGCAAAAGGATGTTCTCCCTATCCTGGGCATCATCAATGATGAACTGGAAAAGGGAAATCTCCTGATGAATGTAATTACAGGCGAACTGAATATCAAGAAAGAAGATATTCTCGACTTCGACCTCTATCTGGCTGATGCCACTCCAGCCTGCACCTTCGGTGTGCATCAGGAATTCATCTCTTCAGGAAGACTTGATGATTTATCTATGTGCTGGGCAGGTGTAGAGGCGATGATTGCAGCAGATGCCACTTCATCATCTGATACTTCGGCATTTGAAACAACTCGCGTTCTCGCCATCTTCGACAATGAGGAAACGGGATCTCAGACCAAGCAGGGTGCCGGAAGTCCATTCCTCTCTCATATGCTCCAGCGCATTGCCCTTGCTCAGAGCGGCACAGAGGAAGCTTACTACCAGGCAGTAGAGCGTGCTTTCATGATTTCTGCTGATAATGCCCACGCTTGGCATCCTAATTATAGTGAGAAGTTCGACCCGACCAATCACCCAATGCTTGGCGGCGGTCCGGTCATCAAGTTCAATGCAGCACAAAAGTATGCAAGCGATGCTGTATCAGCAGCCATCTTTGCCAGCATCTGCGATGCAGCCGGAGTACCATGCCAACAATTTGTAAACCACAGTGATGTAGCTGGTGGAAGTACGCTTGGTAACATCCTCGCTTCTTCTATTCCTTTGAAGGGTGTAGATATGGGTAATGCCATCCTCGCCATGCACAGTTGTCGAGAAACAGGTAGCGTAATCGACCACGAGTATTGCGTCAAGGCTTTCACGAAGTTTTATCAGTTATAACAAAAAATCATCGGATTCCGCGGAATCCGATGATTTTTTTTGTATAAACCTCTTTATAATGATTTCTCATACCCCTTGTTCTGCACCAACTTTTTATTCAATTCCATACATTTCTTAGGAATTGGGAAAACGGTGGTATAACCCGATGACTCACCAGCTAAAGGAATACGAAGATCATAGGCTGCAGTAAACTTTCCGAAACGGATAAGATCCTGACGACGCCAACCTTCCCACACCAATTCTAATAATCGTTCTTCCAGGATATTGTCGAGCGTAGCCTGTCGGTTTGGCATACCTACACGGGAACGAACCCTATTCAGTTCCACATTACCTTCTTCGCCATTACGAACCTTGGCCTCCGCTTTCATCAACAATACGTCTGCATAGCGGAAAAGAACGATGTCATTGCTCTGCAACTTACCATCCATATACGAAGTTCTATCCACTTCATATTTTGCCATTCTCGCTCCAGCCGTCTTGATATACTTGCTGTTGGTCAGGTTCTGAGCCACTTCGAAAGGCTGATATTCCAATGGCTTACCATTATCCATCAGAAGTTTTTCACCATCTACTTCCACCACACCTGCCACAAAGTTCATCCTGCAACGGGTATCTTCATCAGCTTCGCCATAGCGGTTTGCTTTCATGGTAGAGATTGTGGCGCAAGTACCATTCTCACTACCCCATCCCAAGGCTCCGCCATGTGTATAGTGATAAGAGCGGAAGAGATAATGGAACTGATTGGTATAGATATTCTTATCCATCGGAATCGTGAAGATATTCTCCTTCGATGTCTCATTATGCGTAGAGAAATTGAAAGCATCATCTTCTTCCAAATCATAACCTTCGCTCGCCAGTTTATCACAATAATAAATGCAGGTTTCCCAGGCATTCAACTTCATGCTGCGATGCTCGCTTGCCTTACCGCCTTTCAGAGAATAAGCACCATCGGCTGTTTGCACCATAAAATAAATATCCTTACCCTTCGGACGCTTAGCATACCCCTCGGTCCAATCATCAAACATATATATTTCTGCATTCAAAGCCAACTTTGCCAAAAGGAAATTGACTACCGGCCGCGTCATCCTGCCATAATAATTTCCTTCCTTATTACTATGTTCTTCCGACAGATAAGGAAGTACCTGCTGCAGTTCACTGAAGATAAACCGGAAAGTTTCACTTCGCTCGCTCTGTGCCGACAGGTTCGTATCTGTCAAAGAGATATCTGGCATTTTCGAGGCAGTTTGATAGATTTCCGATTCTCCCGAAGACAAGACAACAGGAATCCTGCCAAACATATCCATCGCCTCATAATACATCAAAGCCCTGATAGCCCTAACCTCAGCCTTGAATTTGTCTTTCTGGCTGGCAGTAAGCATGGAAGACTTGGCATCAATGATGTCAAGCGACTTATTAGCCAGAACTATCACTTTATAGAGATACTTCCAGGTATCATAGAGTGAAGCATCATCTTCAGTCCACCGATGCTGATACATGGCATTCCACAAACCACCATCATACCAGTCGCCGCCACGGATTGGAATGATAGCCTCATCAGTGGTCAGCGTATTATAATCGTAGATGCCGCGACAAGTTCCCTGAATACCTTCACTCTCGTTGGCTCCACCTATATAATTATAGAGAGAAGCCACGGCATTGGTATAAATCTCCGATGCAGAACCATAGATAGCATCCTCGTCGAGCTGATCTTTCGGATGCTCATTCAAACACGATGTCAATGCCAAGACTGCCATCAGAACAGATAATATTCTATATCGTTTCATACTCATCTATTATTAGAATTGAACACTTAGACCCAGCGAGAAGGTTCTGTAAAGAGGATAAGTCCGCTTATCATCTATACCCATCGTGCTGTTTACCACATAACTGTTGATCATCGGAGTCAATCCGCTGTAACTGGTGATTGTGGCAAGATTATTCACGCTCGCTGATACCCTGAGCGATTGTATCACCCCTTTCTTGATAGGAATGTCGTAGCCGAGGGTAAGATACTCGAAGTTGAGATAATCACCATTCTCCAGCCAATAATCAGAAACATTCTGATCTACGATATTCTTCTCTGGTGCCCCCTTCAGTACATTGTAATCCGGGAAACTCGACATATTGGTGTATGCCAATCCTGTGCCGTTGAAAATCTTATGTCCGAAAGCACCATTCATCTGCAGAGAGAGATACCAGTCGCGATAACGGAAACTGATATTGGAGCCCAACGTTACTTTAGGAGTAGCCTGTCCGGCAATATATCTATCGCCGCCATCACTCAAATCAACGGTTCCATTCTGATCCAGGTCTTCGATGTCATAACGATAATGTCCGTTGCCATCTTCCACGAGTCCCTTGCAATGAGGCAGATAAAACACACCAAGCGGCTGCCCCACAATCTGATAGACCACATTATTATAACCGCCATGCTGCCCGGCACCCGACAAGGCGCCCATCGCCGTCACATCAGCTGCCGACATCTGCATACCAGCATATTCACCGCTCAACGACAGGAGTTTATTCTTCTGCCAAGAGAGATTCATATTGATGTTCAGTTCCATGTCCTTCTTCTGGATAGGAGTGAAAGAAAAGCCTATCTCTAAACCCTGATTGCTCATCGAACCGATATTCGCCAACAGTTTATCGTAGGCGAATGGAGGTACAGGCACGTCATAGGCATAAAGCATATCCGTAGTCTTGGAATAGTAATATTCAGCCGTCAGAACCAGCCGGTTATTCCACAAGCCGAGGTCAGCACCCAGGTTCCAGGTAGCACGTGTTTCCCATTTCAAATCAGGATTGTTGTTGCTGATCATCCCCATCGTCACCGTAGGCGAACTGTTCACCGAAACAATGCCGTTCTGTCTCACCGTGTTCATCGTGGTATAAGCAGATATGCCACCAAGATTACCCGACCTACCATAGCCCGTGCGGAGTTTCAGCATCGTAATATCCTTGATATGACGGAGCCATTCTTCCTGTTTCATATCCCAGGAAAGAGAGATGGATGGGAAGAAACCCCAAGTATGATCATCGCCCACCATCGAAGAACCATCACCACGCATGGAAACCGAAAGGCTATATTTATTTAATAAGGTGTAGTCGATATTCCCCATCACAGAAGCTAAGGCCAGATCTTCATAGTTGCTATCCGTTCCTCCATAAGGACGAGAGGCGGCAGCACCTATATTGTGATAATACATCCCGTTGTTGGTAATTCCCTTGGCAGAAGTCCAGAAACCAGTTCGGATATTTTTCTGATATTCTGCGCCAAGCATCGCCTTGAGATTATGAATACCCCAGGAATGCTGATAGTTTAAGGAAACATTACCAAGCCATTCCTCACTCTTGAATTCACCACGATAGAGATTGCCCTGCGCCCAAACCCATGTAGGACAGAACTGATTATTTTCATTGGAAGCATAGCCGTATGCTCCGAATGCAGTGACATTCAGATAATTACAGATATCATATTTCAGCTTCAGATGACCATTGAAGTTCATATTCTTACTATCATTTCGCTCCTGCAGCAAGGCTCCTGGTGGATTCACCTGCGAAGCCGCTCCATTCTTTACCCAACTGCCCTTCTCTCTATCGAATGGATAGGTAGGATTCATTGCATCGGCAGAATAGAAGAGCATCTGACTGTCAAAGATATCATTGTTTTTATATGAAGAACCAAATACCCCGAAGTCGCCAGTCAGCCTATTATTAAATGCCTTCTGAGTGACATCAATCTTAGCCACTAAATTGCGATACCCCTTACTACGGATGATGGTATTATGATCAATATAACCAAAAGAAGCGCGATAGTTGCTCTGTGGATTTCCACCACTGAAAGCCAGATAATGGTTTTGGATATTTCCTGTTCGAGTGATAGCCTTTCGGAAGTTGGTATCATATCCCTTGTCATTATATTCCAATCCCAACTTCTGGGCAGCCGCAATATATTCAGCAGCATTGAGCATCTCCATACTTTTATACATAGCTTCGATGCCATAGCTACCCTCATAAGAGATCTGAAATCCCTTACCTGTACCCTTTTTGGTTTTCACCTGAATAACACCCGAAGCACCGCGCGAACCATAAAGTGCAGTTTCGCTGGCATTTTTCAGAACCGTAAAACTTTCTATATCCGCAGGATAAATTGTTGCAAGTGTAGCCACATCAGAGGTTACGCCATCAATAATAACAAGTGGTTCGTTACCTCCCATAATGGAAGTAGTACCTCTAACACGAACAGCGTTCAACATGGCGATACGGTCAAGTCCATTGGTTGTGACATTGACACCGGCTGTCTGTCCACTCAATGCATCGAGGGCATTGTGAAGTACGCCTTTCTTCAGGAGTTCAGGTTCCACCACGCTCACCGATCCCGACAGGCGTAAAGAGTCCAACCCCTCCATATTTACAAATTGGGCATGAATGGATTGGGGCAATAAAATCAGCGCTCCTACACCATAAAATATGAGTTTAAATTTCTGTTTCATAACCATATCTTCACTTTTGTTTAGGTTAATTCCATATTGGTTGCAAATATAATCAAAAATAGTGATAAACGCACAAAAACTTATAAAAACTTACGAAAAATTTTCAGGAAATAGAATCTGACTGGGAACTTACATAGAAAAGCCACAACCATATTATCCACCTAACAGGTACCAAGACCCTTGTCCTGTCACATAAAAAACGCAATCTCTAACTTTTTCAGAAACTTTTCCCAAAAATCTCTATCAGATATGAAAATAAAGTCGTAACTTTGCGCTTGAGAATTTTAAAACAGATGATTATGAAGCAGGTAGAAGAAAGATACATCAGCTTGCTGACCGACT
>OGKL01000051.1_pt1 | contig 40005 bp, 37 predicted proteins | sample 1572471 | NCBI WGS metagenome assembly OGKL01 (sample SAMEA2582156, study PRJEB24529) | metagenome | biome: Human gut stool | place: China | collected 2011
CGGTTACATCCCTTGTCCCCTGAGGGGAAAAGGGCTTGGGAAAAGCGGTGGAGCCTTCTTTAATGGTAAAGAAGGACGGGTTGATTTTAGAAAACCTTCTTATACCACTCCACCATGACCTTAGCCTTTTCCTCCCAGGAAAGCTCCATTTGTCTTTCCTTGCAATTCTCCGAAAGGAGCCTCAGCAAAGACCTGTCCTTTTCAAGCTCATTGAGCAGATTGGCGAAATCACGAGCAGACTGGCTCGGAGAAGAAAGAGGAACCTTCCTACCAACCTTGTCATCAATAACAGCAGACATGCCGCAGGCATCAAAGCAAAGGACAGGTAAGCGATTGCTAACAGCCTCCAGCACAACAGTAGAAGTATCCTCGCTCACACTGGTGAAGAAGAAAAGTTGAGCCTTTCGCATCGCATTCATCACGACATCATTCGATTGATTACCATGCCATACCACTTTACCAGTAATACCCAAAGAGTCAGCATATGTTTTAGCAGCAGCTACCTGATCATCAGAACCACTACCATATACGTCCAATACAATACGAGGATTACCCATCATGGCAATAGCCTGCAAAGCAAGAGGTAACTGCTTTCTAAAGTCAAACTTGCCAACCCACATTACATGAAACTCCTGATTGTCAAATCGCTCTGTAGGAATATCCTCAGATAAGAAACAGCCAGTTTCAGGAATGACAACAGACTCCAACCCTTTATACTTCTTGATAGCACGATAAGAGTCAGGGATGGAACTAACCAGAACCTTAGCTGTCTTGAAAGCCTCACCTACCCTTTTATCATGCTTCAATTGCCAGATATTCAGAAAGTTCTTCAAGCGGTTGAATACTTTCATTTTCAAGCCGGCTCCCTGCAGGTAAGCCGTAGGGAACTGTTTCAGACCACCGATAGGTCCCCACACAAACGGCACACCATTCTCTTGCGACAATTTCCAGAGAAACCCCGGTTCACGGAATCCGATCATGTTGAGCTGATGCAACACATCCATCTTCTCCTGCTTACAGATATCCTTTGCCAAGAGATACGTCTTCCACTGCCACTCCTTATAATATTTATAGAAGCGCCAGTCCCCCTGGTTCCAGCACATCTTCCAGATTTCCTCCGATACCGGATTATAATAGAAGTGCATGTTCTTCCCCTGTTCCAAGGTAGGCACCACCTCCTCTATCTTCTCCCGAAACTCCCCTTCGGTGATAATATATAGTTCACAGAACTTAGCGAGATTACTCACCCAGTTCCATGCCATTCCCGGCTCACTTCCCATACCAGGAGAGCAAGCGTATGCATTGATTAAGATTTTCATTTGGTTTTAAAATTTATTCTTACTCCTCCTCCACATTTGCTTCAGGACTCTCAAGATGAAAGCGAAGAGATGATGGGATTCAATATCCATATCCAGTGAAAAAACACGGCGGAGCATATCCTTATCATAAACGATATGTGTATCAAGAGTCATTTTTACATCATTATCCACATTCTCTTCATGAATGATCTCTATCCACATCGGATGCATATTTTCCTTGATGTGATGCACCTTGACCAATCCACGCTTCTCCAATAGAAAGTGACTTCCATAACCATAGCAGGTTCGTAGAGAGGATAGAGAAGAATCTGAAGACAGTAGATATTCAGCTAAAGTCAGGAAATGATTATTGGGATAATAGATACGGGTAGAGAAATGTCCAAACTTAGTATAGGTCTGCAATCCATAATCAAAGGAAAGAAAGCACTTTTCATAAGGATTTAGATGGAAAGAAAGACATTCAGACTGTACACGCTCCATAAAGTTGTTGGCGATACTATCATCATTATCAAGATAAGTAGTTAGGCACAAATCACCATCATTCCATCCCTTCTGTTTCAAATCCTGCATCACCACCTGACGGAATATATCAGCAAACAGGTAAGAATATTCAGCCTTAACTCCGACAAACTTGATTTGAGAACAAAGCTTACGATAAGTCTTAATCCTCTCCCGATATACAGCAGGCGTATTTGCATCCACCAGCAAAATCCAGCTGAAATTCTGGCAGCTTTGATTTTTTACAGAAGGCAGACAAAATGTTTCAAAAAGAGCCATTCGCCTTTTAAGCCATTCCTTCCGATCTATAGCTGCCCCATTCTTATCTTCTATCCAGAGAGCTAAATTAAATCGAGTTAGTAGATAATGATAAATCATTTTCGTTCTTCTTAATGTAAAGTAACGTAAAAAAATACGCCTCTCTTTGTCTATTAATCTATTAAATTATACCTTTATAAATCAAAACAGCGGCTGGAAATGAGAATTCGTGATGAAGATAGCAGCCATGCACTTCATCATATCCAACGAATATAAACGTTCCTTAGTCATAGAACCACATATTGTCAGTCAACATTCTTTCATGCTCCTTAATCTCCTCTTCCGTAAATCTCATTTTGATCAGTTTGGCAGGAATACCACCGATAATACTGTAAGGAGGAAAGGATTTAGTGACAACAGCACCAGCAGCCACAACCGAACCATGACCAATAGTCACACCTTTGAGGATGGTAACATTTGCCCCACACCAAACATCATCCTCGATGACAACAGGCTGGTCATATACATTCACCCCATTCACAAACTTATCCTCCACGGTAACGTCCGCGATATATTTGCCTAAAATGTCAATACGATGATCACCGGTGATAATCGTAGGTTTAGGACCGAAGAGCACCTTCTTGCCAATAGTACATTCTGCATCCGTACAATAGATGGTACTCCCCTTAGGAATAGAAGTACCATCCCCTACAGACAGGTTCCACAAGCCCTTGATATCCGACGACATCGGGCGAATATACACCCCCTTACCACAGTACTTCATACAGCGCTTCCATACAGAAGCCCACAGCTTGTCCCACAGATACGAAGGCACAAGACTTATCTTTTGTAATATCTGAAAAATATTCATAATGTCAAAACGTCACTATTAATCTTTTAATATTTCCTCATACAACTTCTCTATGCTCTCATTCACCATAACAGGAGCAAACACCCTCTCTCCGAAGCTTTTAGAATATTCTGCCATATCCCTGCGAAGCTTTGACGACTCCATCAGTTTCCGAAGCTGCATGGTAAGGGCATCAGCATCATCAAAAGGGAAAGTGAGGCAGTTCTTTCCTTCTTCAATAACATCAGGCAGACCACCTACAGGAGTAGTTACCACAGCAACACCTCTTGCCCAAGCTTCCAAAACCACCATAGGGAAACCCTCATGGCGGGAGCACATACAATAGATACTTGCTTTATTCCAGACATCCTCCTTTTGCTTGCCGGTGATATAACCTGTAAAGGTAACGCTGTCATCCAAACCCATAGTTTGAGCCATAGCCTGGAAGCGCTCCACTTCACCATTTCCCATGATGGTAACATGCCAGTCTGGAAAATCTGCCTTCAGATTCTTCCATGCCTTTAGGAGTAAATCAGGATGCTTGTTATCATTCAGAAAGGCAGCCATGATGATACTCTTCTCCTTGACAGAATAATCCACGGCAGGAGTCGGAGCACAGGCATTATAAATAACAGCAGTCTTTGCTTTCACTGTAGGAAACCACTCGGCAAAACACTTCTGCCACTTCTTTGCCAGCAGCACCACACAATCAGCTCGGTTCAGAGACCATATAAACAATTTATTATGCGTATGATCCTCCAACTGATTACCCATGTGGATATGCATGATAATCTTCTTCCTGCTAATCAAAGCCAATAGGAGTACAGGCATCTGAATAATCAGGCAAATCTTATCAGGCACCGTGTGGAAATGCACAATATCATACTGCCATATCGTAAACATTGCCCTGAAGTAAGCCTTCAACGCATACCACAATTTCACGCCATATCCTCTCTGTATCTGCGTTCCAAGCCATCCACAATGATACTTTTCCCAGAAAGGCATCGTCTTCATGAGGCGCAGCACACTCGCCACGCCTCCACCACTCTGCTCAGCAGAGCCGACCATTAAAACTTTTGTCATGATTTAATATTCTCTGCCAATTTCAGTTGTTCATTTTCACTATTTGCTGCCATTCGTCGCTTTTCTATCATCTCTTTCCTCATTTCCTCTCTCCTTCTCTGTTCCATAGCATTTCTATTAGCATTCAGACACAATGCTATCAGCATGCAAAATCCCATACCCTTACCTGAGAGCCAGGAGGAGTCTGCTGTCTGCTCAATGGCAAGACAACAGAAAGTAATCATCGCTATTCGATAATAGCGCATATCAGCAATAACGTCAAAAGCTACTAACCTACGCTTCCAGAACCAGCAGAAGAAAAATACACCCACAATACCAAACTGTGCTAAAGTTGGATAATAAGCATCACAGATAAAACCACCTCCTTCATCCAATCCCCAGATACCATTTAAATTATACTTATAATATAAAGGAGAATAAAACTTCCAGGCACCATTACATGCAAAAGATCCCATGCCAGAACCGAATGGCAAATAATCCCATAGGATTCGTAACGAAGTTTTATAAGTCATAGGACGAGCTAATTCATCGTTGCTTAATCCAGAAACATAGTAAGCATCAAATCTTGTCCATGTTATCATCAAAATGATAGTTATCATCAATGCTACATATACCATAGTTTTTGGTGATTTGAAATTCAAACGCTGTTTAATAAAAAATACAAATGCTATAAAACAAACCAGCTCGCCCATGAATTTAAACTTAGGTGCCAACATACCAGTTAAAACCAACAAAAGAGCGATATTTCGATTGCGTTTTGTTTCTTTAGTAAAAAGATACCACGACATACCTGTACATATAGCAAGTTGACCAAGAACTGGGAATTCTGCTTCAACCTGAGTATCCAAGGTCTGCGGATGATAAACAATCCACGAAAATAAGGTTATGACCATTGTACTTAACATCCATTTCTTTTGCTTTTTTGTAAAGCGAGGATTCAAAATCCATGTACAATATATAATTGCATATGGGCGGATTTCTTGCATCAAATCAAGCCAAACTCCTCCAGCTACATTTGCACCAAAAAGCAGCGAGTAAACAGTGTAAAAAGCAATTAGGCCTATACAAACAGTAAACTCTTTCCATGGACGCCTGTTAATGCTGCGATTATTATACTTCATAAAAGTATAAACCAACAATATTCCAGTCATTACCTCATCGATGCTGGAAAAACCAGGTAAATCATTATAGGCTATACATGTAGGAAAATATATAATCCAATAAAGCGTAAAAAAACGTGCAATACCTTTCATCGTTATTTATTTTTAAGTTTTGCTTTCATCGTAAATAAAGCAAGCAAAAGTTTTTCTGGAATTATTCGCTTAATAATTTCTTTCATCGAGATTTTCTTATCCACCCAAGTTCCTGCATAATGATGAATCGTACGAGTATTCTTCTCTATATGAATACGACCTGTTGTCACATTGATAGGACAAAAATACTCTGAAGGATATATAAAGCAACCTGCTACTTCCTGTATACCAGCCACATTCTTCAATCCATTTTCACGAAGCACCTGCGTAGCGATATGCACCACGGTGATTTGATTTCTCATGACAGCTTCATGCACAAAATGCTTGCCCTCATAAAAGTCAAGCATCTTTTTAATAATGCCGAGACCAGGGTTCACCCCCAGGCCGAGACCAGGGGCGACGCTCGCTTTGCTCGCGTCATCATTCGTCAGAGAGGGATCCGTTTCAAACCCCATAAAGTTTCCCCTTTCTACTATATCATCAATAGGACGAATCACCTCAACATCCGTATCAAAGTAGATTCCTCCATATTGATAAAGAATCCAAAATCGAGCATAATCACTCACAAAGGCATATTTCTTTGCTTGATACGCCTCAGCAGTATAAGGAATGATATTCACATCGAAGTTATCCTCATTCCACTCCTTTATTTCATAATCTGGCAAATACTTCTTCCAAGAAGCAATGCACTTCTGTGCAAGTTCAGGCAATGGTCCTCGCCCAAACCAGCAATAATGAATAATCTTTGGTATCATTATATTTTTGATTTTTCTTAGAATTTACAAAATCTTGTCGTTTTCGCCTATTTCCCGTTTCCGCTTATATCTGTTCTCTATCAATCTTACAAAAAGGCAATAACATAAAGTGCAAACAAGGCTCATCACCCTGTCTGCCTAACATATAAAATTATTCAAATGACTTATCTCAATCCGTAGTTTTTCACGATATTAGCTATAATGCTCCAAAAAACGAAATATCATAGAAGAAATAGTTTGTGGAGAAATCATTCTATTTCCAGCCCATCTCCTCCATGATTGATTCAAAGACCTGAGAATTAGGAATACAATGTCCAGCCTTAGATTCCTTATAAGCAAATTCCGCAGCAGCCTTTAAAGCTTCTTCATCTATCTGCCCAAAAAATTATCAGTATCAGACTTCTCATTTTGTTCTTCCAACAAGGAAACCTCTAATAATTCATGAAGATTGCTTCTATCTTCACGACTTAGATTTTTAATTTCATTCCAAAAAGGAACAACTACCGCTTTTGGTGCATTCATACGTAACACAATTGTTTTAAATCATTTTTCCCAACGCAACCTATAAATATATCCAGGCTCAGGACTGACAATGGAAAAACTATAGACTTTATTTCCTCCATCAAACGCTACGCTTTCGATATATTCAAAATCGCCATCAACATCCATATCAATTTTCTTACGCTCAAAAACAGCAGGTTCATGATAACCATTCTCTTTATATGAGAGCATCACATGATACGTTATCATCTCTATAGGATTGACCAACTTGCAACTCAACCATGGTTTTGCAGTATTATCCACATCGTCATGGTCTGATTTAATATTCATCACGGTACATTCATTATATCGCAATGGACGATTAAATTTCACGACAGCCTCATCCCACTTATTGCAATTATCATTATGGCTTACGTTTTCAATAGTTTGAGTTTTAGAAGACAAGACTGGCATCTTGGTACCAGTCCATTTAAAATTAAAATGAATGTCAGTTAAAAACAAACGTTTACATTGAATCATACGATACGTATCCAATGTTGACTTTATCCCATCTTTAGACTGATAAATATACGAAGTATAAATACTCTTATAATCTTTTTCAGAATTGTCAAGAATTACTCGATTTATGCCTCGCAAAATTCCCCAAACAAGAGCAGCAAATCCGAAACATATAACACACAAGGCAACAATACACGCTGTCTTACTATTAATAAACATCAATACTAACCCTAAGATAGAGCATAAAGATGCAAGACCAGTACAAGCTGGTCCAATATAAGCTTTTAAGAAATTATAAACTTTCATTTCAAGCAATTTCTTCGTTTTTGATTATGCGTCCATTCCCATAATTACATTGTTTTAAGTATTATTCTTTGCAAAGATAAGAACTTTTCATAAAACTTGCAAGCTTTTTAATGTTTTTCTTATCGAAATTAACAATTATAAACTGAAATCTTCCCTCAGTTCCTCCATGAGCCACTCCATTCTCACATCCCAAGAGCCAAGCCTTTCAGCCGTCTCCCGATTCTTATCCACAAGTTCCTGACAATCATCAATATGCTCCAACACATCCCGAATCAGAGCCTCAGCAGAAATATCCTCCCTCAACTCGATGACAGGATTGTAGCCAATAAAATCCACCAACTCCTGAGGAGCATGCCCCACCATGACCATTCTTGAGAACATACATTCCCAATAGCGCTGCGTAAGAGTTTCAATATCGCCAGCAATCTCTGGCTGAGTGATACTTCGAGGCAAAGCAATAGTCACCTTTGCATTCCCCATTGCTTCATATAGCTGCTCATTGGTATAGATAAACTTACCATTCTGCTTCGTACAGACATGGTTTAAGTTGCGATTCTTGTTATCAATGACAGACTCCAATTGATCAGCCTTAAATACCTTATCATTGGAACGTCCAAACTCCAACAAATCAATATTGCGGTCTTTTAAAAGTTTTCCTTTCTGATAAACAGAATCATCCACAGCTTCAGGGCACCAGATGACATTTATTCTTTGCCATCCCTTGTTCTCCCCAGAAAAACGTTCTTGCATTTTCTCAGCAGTATGCCGAGAAGAAAAGATAGCAGTCTTTACCTGATGCCTGCGTAGCCATTCACAAGTCTTCTCAAAATAGCATGGCCAGCAGTCCCAAAACATAGGGACAACCTCATATCTTGCATAATCAGGAAACGTATCAAAGAATAAAGACACAGGCTCAACAAATCTGAGCCTTGCCTCCTTCTTATTTTTCCATAACGTAGGTAGTTCCCAACGAAATGCAGCTCCATGTAAGCACTTCGGAGGATAATGACTCTTCGCCACATCTCCCCCCAATCTCTTCCATGCCTCAAAAGGAGCAAGTTTGAAATTTAGATAGCCAGGATGTATATAAGGAGAGACTGCTTTTATAGATTTCTTCATTTATTTACCAGAAATTATTCATTAACTTTTATGACTTTCCCTGGGTTACCCGCAACAACGCTAAATGGAGGAACATCTTTAGTTATCACAGAATTAGCTGCAATAACAGAGTTGTTACCAATAGTTACACCAGAAAGAATCGTAACTTTATCACCTATCCAGACATGATTACCAATCACTATCGGCCCTTTAGAAACAAGTTTACGCTCTAAAGGTGGAATCATCAATGATTCTTTATTGGTTTCTCCATGATCATTATCCACAATCGAAACCCATTTTCCAATCAACACATGATTTCCTATTGATACCTTATTATATGCCGAAATATGACAATAAGCACCAATCGAGCAATAATCACCTATAGATATCTTAATAGAATCATCATATTCTCCCCATGCTGTAAGAAACAAATGCGGTAAGAAAATTGTATTTTTACCCACATGAATATGTTGATGCCCTGTCAGATACTCGACTTTGCTAAATCGAGTACCTTTTCCACAGGAACCTAAACGAGATGATATCCGATAAGACTGAATAACGTATTTATAATAAGCAAGCTTTTCTATTAAATTCATAGGATAAAGCTTGGCTAATATGCGAAAAATAAAATCCTTCATAAATTTTATTTTTCCCTATATTCATCTACAACTTGGCGCAATGCATCAATATATCCTCTGCCATGTGTCAAGTCTGGCTCCATATAATTACCTTCAGCCCACTCATTCCAAGATTTCAACATGAGAATTTGGTGTTCTTCTTTCTTACCCTTAATAGCTTCCATTGCCATACGAACATGCTTTGCAAAGTATTCAGGAGTAGAGTTGATATAAATATTCGTTTTTCTGCCACCACGAGGGGAATGATCCCATTGAGGAACAATCTGCGGTATCACATTTTCATCTTTATCTATCTCTCCGATGAGTTCCTTATATTGCTTACTATAATCATAAACATGAGTTGGACGATTCAAGAGGATACCCTGCAAGTGCTTATAAACCTTATGCCAAAATGTATTTCTCTTTTGCTGAGCATGACCCAATATATCACAATAACATACTGCATCATATCCTTTCTGAAGCATCACCTCCTTTTTGATACTATTATCACTCACGTTTGCAACAAGATAGATTCCTGGGAAACCTGCCTCAATACTCATTTTCTTAAAACAATCTACATACTCCTGCGGAAGAGCAACTGGATCAAAAATAAAAAGATAAGGTTTACCATCTACTTTGACATATCGCTCATCTTTAAAAGCTTTAAGCAGCAATTCAAAATGCGCCTTAGCATCCTCAATACCAGGATAGGTTTGCTCCATTAATACAGCTTTAGAGTCACAACCAGCCGTACAACCTACCGCTCTCCATGTATGATTGGCCCATGCCAAGCAGAAAGGAAAATCCGGTTTACCTGACTCTAACACCTCATGGAACACATCTGCCAAGAGTCTTCTTCCATTACCAAACCAGTAATGCCAGTAACAGAAAGCAGTCACACCTGCTTCATGAGCCATTTGAGCCTGATGCTCACGAATAAGAGGTAAACGAAGATCATAATAACCTAATTCTGTAGGTACACGAGGCTCATCATGTCCCCGGAACAAAGGCTTAGCCTTACCTACATTAGTCCACTCTGTAAAACCTTTTCCCCACCACTCGTCGTTCTCTGGGAACGGATGAAACTGAGGTAAATATAATGCTAAAATTTTGGGATTCATTACGATTCTTTTAATCATTTTTTAATTTTCTTCCTATAGCTCCAAACAAACGTTCAAAACAATAAATAGCTAATTCTGTATAAGCATAAAGACATATACCATAATGCTTTAACATGATACGAAAACCATTCTCATATTTAAACTTAGTACTCTTACGATTTCTAAGAATATGCTCAGAATATTGGAGTACAAAAGATTTATACTCCTTTTTCTTAACCGCGTTCAAGACAGCCGTATCTAATTTTTTGCCATCTACAAATGACTGAAAGATAGAGAAAAGATTCTCAACAAAAACTTGATAGAAATTATATCCACCATTGTTTAGAGCATCCGTATCTTTCTCAAATATCTCTCCCCAACGTACCATAGCATTCAATTCTTTGGAACAGCCGGCCTCAATATACTGTGGAACTTGGATTAGATTGGTTTTCATATAAGGTTCCAACTTTATTTTACCAATACTTTGAGTAGAAATGATATTTGCACTCATAAAAGTAATACCCAAGTTTATTTCAGAAAACAACTCCTTTTTATCGGTAACAACCTTTACTTCCGAACAATTAGGAGTTGAATCCAAATATACCAAACCAAAATCATTATTAGAAAGTAATTCTAAAAGTTTTCTCATAAATCCTCTTACTGGTATATCATCGCTGCCAAGTAACCAGGTAAATTTTCCTTTTGCATTCTTAAAGCATTTCAAAAAATTACCATCTGCCCCAATATTTTCATCATTTCTGCTATATTCAAGATTTAATCCTTTTAACTTATATTTATCACAACAAGAAGCTAAGTTTTGACTCGAACAATTGTCAGAAATATACAAATAAATATATTTTTGAAAAAGATCTTTATCTTCCAAAAATCTTTCAAGCATCTTCTCCAAATATTCCAATCGATTATAAATTGGAATACACAGAAACAATATTGGACTATTATTATCCATAAGTATTACTTTTTATGACTATTGTATATATTACGATTTAGATACTGCCATTATACTCTCTAATTCTTCACGTCCTAACAAAGGACGCATATCCTCCAGTGGTCTTGAAGCCATCTGACCCTCGGGTGTTTTATAATTAGCTTGTCTTGGTACAATTGGTTGCGCAGGATCTACCCATACCATGCAAAGAGCTGGACCATCATAGTTCAAAACATCAGAAATTGTTTGTTTCATATCCCCCATACTCTTCATTAAAAAAGTTTTAATGCCATAAGCCTCTGCTACTCCTTTTATATTTCCAATTGTTAACCCACTCTGTGCGTTACACCCTACAAAATGTCCATCAAAGACATTTGTCTGAGTATTCCGAACTGTAGAATACCCCTGATTGTCAAGAATGAACATTTTAATTGGTAGGTTATCTCTTCTTATAACTTCTAATTCTTGAATGTTCATAGCAAAACCACCATCGCCATTTACAAGGACTATTTTTCCCCCCGTAGCATAAGCAGCACCTATTGCAGCTGGCAGACCATTTCCCATAGATGACAATCCCTTAGTTACAAATACTTTTTGATTTCTCTTTACTTTGAAAGCTTGAATGATTGCATCAACGCATGTTCCTGCTCTTCCGCCACAATATACATCATCCGTTTTCATCTGACTTGATAATTCGTCAACGAAATAGAACGAATTGACATATTTAGTATTTTGTAACCATTCAGGATTTAAAGACGGATACTTAATATTCCATTCCTTTCCTTTCGTTATCCATTTAGAATAATCTCTAACTTGAATATCAGAAGCCAAAAGCTTTCTTATAAATTCACCAGCATCGCCCTGAATTTTTAAATTCGGATGCAATGTTGGTTTATCAAGTTCAGCTTTGTCTATATCAACCATTACATGAAAAGCATTCTTAGCATAACCAGCAAAATTAAATCCAGTCTGAAGCAATGCCAGTCTAGTTCCGATAGTTATTAACAAATCTGCATTCTGTAAAACAAAGTTTGCCGCACGTTGACCTACAGCTCCTGGATGCCCCATAAACAAAGGATGTTCATTCTCCAGTAAATTCATACCATTCCAATGAACGAGAACAGGAATATTCAGTTTTTCAGCTAGCTTACGGAAATCTTCACTAGCACTTGCAACATTTACTCCTGCACCTACATAAAAAACTGGTCGTTTAGCTTTTTCTATTTGAGAAACAACTGCATCAATCTGAGCATCACTAATAGAATACCGCCCATTATCTTCTCGTACAAAGTGTCTCATTGCCGTTTCGTCAACTCTGCATGCCTGAACATCAACAGGAATATCTAACAAAACAGGTCCTGGTCTGCCTTCTTTACACAAATAAACAGCCTTTTCTAATTCATATTGAATATCCTCTGGCTCTGTTATCAACTTTGCATATTTAGTAATAGGCTTAGCCATATCTACTATATTAACCTCTTGTACTCCAAGTTGACGAAGCTTTGGATCTTGAGCTAAATCAGCTCTCTTAACCTGTCCCGTTAATACCAACAGTGGGGTTGACTCTATCCAAGAACAAGCAACACCTGTAAGAGTATTAGTTGCTGCAGGTCCACATGTGGTACAAACAACACCTAAGTTATTAGTAACTCTGGCATAAGACTCTGCAGCAAATGTACATGCCTGCTCATGTAACATAAATACAGGCTTTATGTCTTTTGCATATCCTATAGAATCATCAATATGCATAGCCATACCACCAGGAAGCATAAACATATGCTTTACACCTTGTTTTTCTAAAAAATTAATTATGAAGTCTGAAACTTTAATCATTTGAGTATTATTTATTTCCATCTAGAATCTAATTTATCAATATCAATTAACGCCTGATTTTGATAATAATAATCATACACTTTCTTTAGAGAATCTGCAATTTCCGTAAACTTAAAATTACGCAATTGATTAATTATACGTTCATTAGAGCCAGTATACTCTAAATTTAGACCTTCATTCTCAAAAATGACTGGATTATGTTTAATAGAAATATTGGATATTATTTCTGCTATTTCTGACAGATAAAATACTTTACCTGAAGTTATATTGAAATCGTGATATTGCAAATCTTCCCGAAGAATTCTCTTAATAATATTTATAACATCATCCATATCTACAAAACTAAACTTACAGTTTTTTTGCAAGTTGATTTTGTTTGAACAAATAGCCTTTGCACAGATATTACTAATTACATTTTTTGAACATCTTTCGTAAGGATTAATTGTACCAAACAATCTAAGATTATAGATATTATCGCTATTTCTAGCATGCTCATTCATTATATACTTTCCAAATCCATACTGATCCTTTGGAATTTCTCGACCAACATTTTCTTCTTTCACATTAATAATACCAGAAGTTTTTGCATACTCAGCTCCACTTCCAAAATAAATCATCTTCTTGTAATGTTTACTTTGGCGTGCTAATGTAAAATACATACGAAGATTACTTTCCAATATATCATCTACAAAATGCTTCGTAGTATTGTGGAGAGGTCTAAAAGTAGCACAATGAATAACATAATCAATTTTGTTATTTTCAAAGAATCTATTAACTATATCATCATTAGTCAAATCTAATTCTTTACTTGATGGTGCAAGAATCATATACTCGTTTGCAAGTTTTTCCCTAATAAGTTTTCCAGTTATTCCATTAGGTCCTGCACCAGTGACTAAAACAGTTTCTTTCATCAGCTTACATATTTATGAATCTGTTCAACACAAAGATGATAAACATCCTCTGCCTGATAACGTTTATACCAATCAGCTACCATATTTATACATTGATTAATATTCATACGTGGTTCCCATCCTAATTTAAAATGAGCCTTGTTGATATCAAGCATCAAAAGATTTGCTTCATGAAGAGCATTAGGGTCGGAAACATCTTTCAGTTCTCCCTTTCCATAACTATCGATAAGTTTTGAAGCAACACTCCAAACATTGGCTATAGATTCAGTACGAGGCCCAAAGTTCCAACCTTCACAATATTTTGTTGGGGCATCCCACATTTTTGAAGCAAGAAGCATATAACCACCTAAAGGCTCTAACACATGCTGCCAAGGTCGAATCGCCTTTGGAGATCGAATCTCAATTATCTTATTTGCCTCCAATGCTCGGATGCAGTCTGGAATAATACGATCTAAAGCCCAATCACCACCTCCAATAACATTTCCGGCTCTTACACTTGCCAACGCCACATGATGTTTTTTACCATAATCAACAGGATTAAAGAAACTTCTACGCCATGAGTTGATAGCAATCTCAGCAGCACCTTTAGAAGATGAATAAGGGTCATAACCACCCATTGGTTCATCCTCGCGATATCCCCAAATCTGCTCCTTGTTTTCATAGCACTTATCTGTTGTAATCATCACACCGACTTTTACACTTGGCGTTGAGCGAATAGCCTCCATCACATGAATGGTTCCCATCACATTCGCCTCGTATGTTTCTACAGGAATGTCATAACTTAATCGAACCAAAGGTTGGGCTGCGAGATGGAAGACTATCTCAGGCTGAAACTCTGCAAAGATTTGCTTCATCTTCTCACCATCTCTGATATCGGCTCTGATATCGGCCTTTATTTTCTTACCTATGCCCGACAATACAAAATTGTCCTTTTCAGAATAAGGATCCAAACCAACACCAACAACTTCAGCACCCAACTCATGGAGCCAAATGGAAAGCCAACTTCCTTTGAAACCTGTGTGTCCTGTTACCAAGACTCTCTTCCCTTTATAGAAATTATTAAATAAATCTATCATTGCTATATTTTATTTTCTAGGTACTTCTCTTGTCCACTTCTTCCAAGGAGCTGTTCCTGTAGCAAGAAGCTTCTCTAACATATTCTTCTCTCTAATATTATCCATACACTGCCAAAAGCCTTCATGGATGTAAGACATCAACTGTCCTTCTTCCACCAATTTCTCCAAAGGCTCTTTTTCGAAGACCGTACTATCGCCCTCTATGTAATCGAAAATCTGTGGTTCCAAGACCATATATCCTGCATTAATTGGTGCACCATCCAGCATGTTTTTCTCACGGAATGACTTAACGGCATTATCACCTCCGATATTGAGCACACCTTTCTCCTGTGCCATTTTTACAGCTGTAAGAGTCGCAATCTTGTCATGAGCCTGATGGAACGCTAAGAGTTTGTTGATATCTACATCACAAACTCCATCTCCATATGTCATAAAGAATGGTTCATTACCTACATATTTCTGAACTCGCTTGATACGTCCACCAGTCATCGTATTGTAACCTGTATCTACAATAGTCACTTTCCAAGGTTCCAACTGGCTATGCTGTATAGTAACCTCATTGATTCCTTTTGTCCAGTCGTAACTAACATCACTATTATGAAGGAAATAATTGTTAAACCATTCTTTGATGTATTCTTGCTTGTAACCTGCACAGATGATAAACTCATTATGACCGTAATAAGAATACTCCTTCATAATGTGCCATAGAATTGGCATACCACCAATTTCAATCATTGGCTTTGGTTTAAACTGGCTTTCCTCACTAATACGTGTGCCAAAGCCTCCTGCTAAAAGTACTACTTTCATATTTTTAAAATTATGATTTTTATAACAATAGATATCTTCCTACTTTGGTATATTTAGTCAATAAATGTGTCATTAACCATGAAAACATAAATATAAATATCCAACATAGCAATGGGAAAATAATATAATGCTCATGTATATAATTATGTAAGAAGTCTGGGCGAGTAATATTCCATATTATCCATTGATGAAAAACATAGATTCCCATACTGCATTTTGCGATGGAATTAATAATTTTATTTAGCGATCTATATTGCGATAATCTTACAGAAATTGCCCCCCCAGAATCAAAACAAAAGAGTAACAGTGATATATATATTAAACTATTAATGAGAATCAGATGAGACTTATCTAACATGGATAAAGCACTATAGACTACAAAAAGAACAATCCAATATTTCTTCATGAGCCTCAAAAAATTTTCTTTATATTGGAATACAAGATATCCTATATAGAAATAACAATAGTAATATACTGGCAAAAACAGTCCAAAAGGAACATTGAGAGCAAGGCTTCCCTTTCCTTTCACTAATACAACTACCATACTAATACACATCATAACTATATTGTATTTCTGACCTCTCCTCTCCAATAACCAGCAGGCTACATAACAATAAAAGAGCATCAGACAATACCATAAGTGGCTGGGCTTACCATAAAATAATTCTGGAATCAAATTGCGATTAACCTCTGTAAGATTTGTCAATGTACCCAATACCAAAAATGGAATAAATAACCTATGCACCTTGCTTTTTAGAAAAGATTTAAATTCCTGATACTTTTGTTTTTTCTTTAGCAAGAAACAAAACAGATAGCCTGCTATAAATGTGAACAACGGCATATTTGCATCAGGAGTAAAAAAACTAAAGATTTTTGCATAAACTCTATCCAATGGCGAGTTTCCATATCCCCAAGCAATATATGAGCAATAGCTATGCCATGCCACCAAAGATATTACAGCAAAACATCTTATATACAAGACGTCTTTGAGAGTTTTTGATTGAGTCATAGTCATATCATTTACATTTTCTTAGTTCTATTTTTCATTAATTCCTCCTTCAATTTATCAAACTTGTCATCCAACTTAAAAGGATATTTTCTCATATAATCATCAAAGGTTATGCATGAATTAATTAAGTCTATTGGGGTTCCCGTTCTTTTATTAATTTGCTCAAAATATTCTTCAAAGTATTTTTCAAAACCATTCTTTGCAAAAAGACTTGAATACTTCAACAAGCATAATGGACTCATTACTATTAAAGGACGTATATTCGAATCCATACCAACCTGTTCATGGGACAAAGATTCTACATACCATTCATTTGCTTTTTTCGGAAATCCACCAAGAATCAAACGATTATCCGCTATAACTAAAACACAATAAACTTTTGAATCTCTTTTAATTTCATCTCCCCATTTGAACAGGCCTTTTTTGATATTAGCACAATGCCCAGCCAACTGTCCTATTCCTTTTAGCTTTGGGCGTTTGGGCTTATGTGTTTTATTATTATAGTCCAATTCCCATGTCGTTAATTGTACTTTGTTCTTTAACTCAGCCTCCAGCAATGAATAATCACGCTGTTCTTTTATCCAAGCATTAACCTTTACATCCTTACACTCAAACAATATTACTGAGTTTTCATTCTTATTTTGAAGTAGATAATCAGGAGCGCCTAACCCTTTATTCGCCTTAAATTGCGAATTGCAAGTTTCTTCTGAGTATTTCAAATAATATGAAGACAATGAACTTTCATCCATAAGACCATCAAAAATTGTTTTCTCTATAAACTCAGAGGTGAAAAGTCCATTCACATTAATACCTGTAATTTTGGAAGAGTTGGCAATCTTCTTAAAATCAAAGTATAAACTTCCATATAGTCGATCAAGCACAAAACCTACATGAAAAATAGCATATTTATTTTCTGCAATCTTAATAATCGGCTTATCCCTAAAATAACGATAATCAGAATTACCCGTCAAATCGTATTCATCTTTGCTTTTGAAAGGAAGCACATCTGATTCTATATTCAGACTAATTTTATCTAATACATTTTTAGACAACAAATGGGCTGGATCTATTTTATCACTTAGTTCTAATAGTCCAGAATGTTCCTTTCCTCGCATTACCAATGACAAAACTGTAAAAACATATTCTCGCCAATCGGAAATACTATAATAGTTCAGAAATTCTTTATAGAGTTTTTGATATCTCTCATCTTTTGTTAGAAATTTGAAGAACTTAATAGCTAAATTATATTGATTTCTAAATTGTTCTTCGAAATCGCATTGTTGAATTTCTTTATTAAAGCCAATGCTCGCCATCATCAATTGTTCTATTGATGTTGGATTTTCTACTTTGAAAGCCATAGTTTGCTCATTAATCAAAGCTATAGTTTTCACAAGATTGAATTCTAATCGATTTTGATTATGTTCATACATAGAACCAGAAGAAGGAGACATTGAAAAAGTATAACGAAGTATTTCCAACAATGTTTGTGGAAAGCATACGATATATTTTTTATCATCAAATTGATGCCTTTCCAAATAATCACCCAACCGAAAATAAGTATATCTTTTCCACCAATTATTATCAGCCATAAGATACAAAATATTCATTGCTGGTTGATTAACATACTTATTGCCAAGCACAAGAACCAAATTTAGCATTTCTCTTCTTGAAAAACACTTTAATACCGCCCAGGGGCTTGGTTTATGATTCCTATAAAATATCGGAAAATATTCAATAGGAAGTCTAAACTCCATAGAGTTATATCGAAGTTCTGTCATTTTGTTCGTAAGTTTTATTTTGTTTAAACCAACTTTTACGTCATATAGAGTGTTTTAATTGTTAATCAGCTCTTTATACTTTTCGATCAGCTCTACTGTATTCTACAAATAAAAAATCTTTCTCGAACATTACCAAGGGAATAGAGCCCCTTTCTACAAAATATAACTGATATGCATAGCTTGAATTTCGTCAAACTTACCATTGCTGTAGCAATATGCTCCTGATAGGTCATAGCGATGTCCTATGCTTTGATAAGTTCCTTTTTGGGTTACATACTTTTCTCCGAGCGAATAGAATACTAAAGCAAGTTTTTTTTCTGAAAGGTATTTATCCAAATAATCCTCACGCATAGCTAAGCCATTCATCCTTCCGATAGAAAAGTTCCTTGCAACAATGGCATTATCATTTTTATCCCTAACAACACCTCGCTCAGCTGTATATAAGTTCAAAGCTTCCATTACAAGATGATTTGGCATACTCACCTCCTTTAAGTACATTTCAGTTTCATCCAAACCTATCCATTCTTCCTGTAATTGGGCTTCGTATGAAAGATTAATTTTAAAATTGGCTTTATTCCCAGGATTTTCCCAATCATCGACATCCCGAATAGTTCGCTTAAAGGTATCAGCCCAAGGATATTCGTTCCAAAGGTAATCGGTGCTTCCATTTCTTCGTTCTGGCATCCAACGTCCATAGAAATTTTGAGTTTGAGCCCAACGCCAAAATATCTCTAAATCTGTATATTCTACAAATGCCGCATTCGAAAACAAGAACAAATCTTTTACGGTGTTCTCCTCAGCATCAATTTTATAACCATCATAGCAAGTCAATACTATCCATTCTGAACCATCGGTATCTTTTACAGTTAGTCTTGGTCTTTGAATAGGATAATCTCAGACATCCATTGGTCATTTGTAATCTCTTGCACATTTTCTAACTCGTTTGTATGTTCACCTTTGTAACTTATTGATAATCAATATCTGATTTTCGAGACATTGACTTATTAAAGTGGACTCAGTATATTTATATTAAGGTACACAAGACGGCCTAAAATGACTGCTTACATATAAATTACTTTTAATATCATTCCCAAAAACGATAAAAATCCCACCAACCCACCCGATTGAATTAATAGAACACCTAGCTTAGAATAGGCTCCAAAATATGATATATTTCAATCATTTTTTCCCATACCCATTCCAAAGCCTACCATGCTCCATTCAACCACACTGCTGCTTCGATTATAGACCTACAAGTAGCCTTGCAGCAGTGAAAGAGCTACTGAGGTCTTTTAAATACATTTAGCATAGCAAATTATATTTAAAACGTTTAGAGGTATTTTTTAACGTCCAACACCCCATAGGACCTAGTATGAGTAATAAAGAAAGTTCTTTTTACAACATAATTTCGCAAAACGGTGATTCCTTAAAATCTTCAATTTCCTCCTTCGTCATCATCGAGTAGAAGAAATCAAATGCAGATTTGTTTTTCAAGAGAAGCGCAACATTCGCCTTTAACGGATAATCACCTTTGTCTGAGTACAAGACTCCATTCAAAGTGTCAATATCTTCCTTAGAAAGAGAGTTTTTCAAGAACTTCACCAAGTAAGCATAGCATTCGTATGCCAGCTTTTCATCTGCATCTTTTGCTTCTTCAATCATCCAATTTATCACATCAGATGACGTATTAAGCAATAGCACACTTTTCTCTTTATCACCATCCAACTTGCAATAAGCCTTCAACATATTGAAAACTTCAAACTTTGCATAATCCAAGACATACTCATGCTTTGCTTTCAAAGCTGATATAGAGGGCAATATATTAGAAAAGTCGATATTGTCATAACGAACATATCCATCAACGTTTAATACGGCATATTTCGAGGATTCAAATCCTTCTGGAGAAATCAACTTAAACTGAGTTTGTGGATTAAAGTAATCGAATATGCGGAATTTGCCACTCGCTTGCTGACAAACTAACAGCAACAACATCAGATTGCCAACTTTGATATTATACAATCTACTTTCAGTTACATTCAAAGCCAGTTCCTTCTTATCAAGTATTCCTGCCGTCAAGATTTCCAATGTTGCCCAATCACTCTTCTTCATTGTTGACAAGTCCAAATTTTTGACAACATGAAGTTGTTCCAATAAGAGTTGTACTTTGTGTAATATAACATATTTCCCTTTAAGCAGAGCATATAGCTTTTCTGATTCATTATCACAAGGAATATCTACCGGAGAATCACCAATCTTAAAAGACTTGTTTTCCAAAACATTCAAAACAAACAGAACATCTTGCTGCATCGACTTCAATCCTGTAGCCTCCAACTTGATATTGACTGTCATTACAATAGGATTTTGACTGTCAAACGCAACTTTCAAACAATGTCCAATCCCAAGTATTACCTTATTTTTCTCATTTGTTTTTTCAAAAGAGTTGTAGAAGACTGTTCCATTGACAGATACCGCTTGCTTGACATCCTGAATCAATTTCAGAAAGCAACGACCTTCCCGAATAGGAATATCTGAAGCATTTGCATCCTTGGACTTCACATATAAGCAAATTGCCTTTCTGGTGATGAAACTCTCCAAAGACTCCTTGCTAGCATCAAATCCAGACAAGGAAAATCTAAACGTATCGTAATTACCATCTACAAGATCTTTCAATGACAATGTTTTTATAGGACTACCTGTTTGCTTTTTCATATCACGATAAAAGTCAACTAAGCTATGATAAACATCATCACTATCTTCCAAAGGTTTCATCTTGACGTTTATGCTTTTCTGTTGTTCCTTTCCCTTTAAAATATTTTGAAGTTCTACAGGAATCAGCATCCGATAGAATATCTTACGTTCTTGCCTGTCATTGATTAGCACAACAAAATAAATACATCCCCCTTCTCGCATATAATTCCTTAAATCAGAAGTATTTATCGGGTAAGACAAAGATTCAACAAATTCACCTGTTTTTCCTTTTACTTGAACTGGTATGCGGCCAATCATCGTCTCCTTCTTCATAGAGTCGTCTGGATACAAATAGAGGAGGCCATCCCATGATGGTTCCTTGTCTCCAACGGGAATCGTAGGATTTATCCGCTTAATCTTGGTGAAATAATCCTCTACAGCATTGACTGCAAGTAATTCTATTTGATTTGGATTCATCTTCATTTATTTGCTTCCACCTCTATTTTTTAAGCTCTGATATGTACTTTTTAATATCATCCCTCAATTTACTTCCACCACTCATTGTTGTTTCGTAAACCACATGTCGATATGCTTGTAAATCAAAAGGAATATCATCGACATTTTGAGTCAATAATATTATTTTTTTTCCTAAAGTATGAGCTATTCCAAGCTCATAAAATACATTAGGATTTCGATTTGTCGTATCACAAATCACCATTGACGACTGCAAAATACCAGTCCAAATATCTTCCATAATGTTTGGTCCATACAGATTATCAGCCCTGACAGGATTCATTCCCATCTCTTTAACCGCTACTGATATAGCTTGTTCCCAAACATCCTTAGACCATTGTTCCGTAAAAGGCATTATAACGAATACGTCATTGGGATTAACACGAGTCTCACGATTTTGAAAAATTGGATTTACTATCATTTTCTTGAATCTCCTCTGAAATAAAAATCTATAATTTTTTTCGTTGAAATTATAGATGTTATTAATTACTCTATCTATTTCGTAATAATCATATGGCATATCTTGCGCATAGTCAAACAACCATACACCGACCAACTCAGCATCCACAAATATTGGATATATATCACAAAAGAAATTTTCAATATTTTGTGTTTCATTATAGCACAAAACATTTTGAATTTGCATAGGCAACTCTACAACTTGAAATCTCTCAAAATTCTTAGAAGTAACCAATGTGTCTATAAATGTTTTGCTAACTGTCAATCGTTTAGTTTTTCTCAAACATATACTTTTTCTACGAGCAGCAATATATTCAACACACATATTACAAGAATTTACTGTCAAATAAACGCATTTATATGCCTTCGTTAGTTTTTGGAATATACCCAAGCACTCTAAAATAACCGTTCCTGGTAGTTCATTCGAAGACAACAATTTATATAATTTTGGTAAATATGTATTGATTAACTCATTCTGACCTTGTACCACTTTTTTTACGATAAAGTTACCATAAAGCAAACATAATACATCAAGAGCATCCAAAATCGACTTTGACACATATTCATCTGTCGTAAATCCCAAATATCCCAGAAGAACAAAACGACCATTTGCTTTTATATGACGAATCTTAACAAAAAACAATTTATTAAATTTCGTACGTTCTTTCCGCAAACCTGAAATATTAAAATTTGTCCATTTTACCCTATCACCATAAAGATGGGTAATTGCAACACTCTTATCATTAAACAAAAACAATCGCAAACTCGTCAATTCTAAAGACTTGGCGAGACGAACAAAAAAACTTTTCAAGACACATCGAGAGACAGAAGAACTTGTTGCAGATATTGGTCTAACAAGTAATTCCCTGTAAAAGGGTATAAGATTTGATATATCCATAATATATTAATATTACCATGTCACAATCATACTATATAAAAGAAAAAACAAATTGCATTATTTCCTAAATGAACAAGAGTTTCTTGAATTTCACAAAACGCATCTGTACGTAATTGTTTTAGTTCTCCTCTCTTATTTCCCCAAAAGTGAATTGCTCCAATAATTGAATAGCAGCATGAGCATCACCAATTGTAATATGCGAGAGTTCGGCTTCTATAGCTGTAACCATTTTGCCAAACTGCAAATAGTCTAAAATCTCTTTTTCTATCATCATATCATTTTAATTAGATTATAATCTCAATCCCGGTTAGCCGTTTGAAGCATCAATCATCTCTTGATAAGTTTCCATCAATTCATTCACAATTTTCTTTTTGTCATGTCTAGCTGTAGCTACTTGTTTAGCTGCTTTTCCAATAGCAATATTTACGTCTGGATTATCAACCAAGTACATTATATAATATGCAGCGATATATGGATCTGTAACGGGATAGAGGAAACCTGTCTTGCCATGCTCCACCAAAGAGTCCGTACCACCTACTCGACTGGCAACAACTGGGACTCCCAATATTTGAGCTTCACAAACAGAGTTAGGACTATTCTCCGTATAAGAAGGATGAAAATACATCGTACTCTCTAACAATGCATCACGCAATTGCGTAGGAGATGCGACTCCGCAAAGACGAACATCCACGCCTTCATGACGTAGTCCCACTTGCTTTTCCATGAAATCAGGATTTATATTGCCATAAACATTCCAAACAAAATCCAGATGAAGCTCGTTTTTCAAAATATTTGCAACTTTCAATATAACATCATATCCTTTATAAGTAGGAAAAGATATTGTCGAAGAAATCGTGATTTTTGAAGGAATAGTACGCTCCTTGTTCTCATAAAAGACATCACGCAAGATTTCTCCACCATAATGATACTTTGCATTTGGATTCAAGACGGCAATAGCTTGTTTATCCCAGTCTGTACGTCCAATGACATGCGGAACTGCTTTTAAAACCGCTTTTTCACGATAAGCGCTGCGTTGCCAATAAGCTAAATACTGAAAATTATTGTATTTACCCCTCAAACCTTTTCCACTCATTATATATTGCCATTTAGATATGCCTGGCGGAAGGAATATATATATATAGAGAGAGAGGATGCCTTGAAAATGCAATACGGTAGGAATATGCTTTGAGACTCTTGCAGCAAGACTGAAATAGAACTCAGAACCAAATATCTCTATCACATCTGGCTTAAAGTCATCAATTACCATCTTTAGCTGATTCTCATAATGAGACCATTGAATCTCATCTCTGGTAACATCCTTAATATGTATAAAGTCTAAATATTTATCTTTTCTTGACTTATGATAATTAGGAACAACATAATATGATATATTGTCTTGAACTACTTTCTGAAAACAATGTTCTTTGCAAAAAACTATCCCAAGAGTAACATCTGAACATTTAATAATCTCTTTTTTAAGCGAAGCCAACCAACCTCCTCCATTATAACCACTTGTATTATTATCATTTAGACTTTTCAATCCAAATCCACCAATCCATAAAACTCTCATATCCTTATCTTTTAAAGAATTTACTATACCAATTTAACAATTTATAAATTAATAACCAATCATAACGTCTATACATCTTACCATATTTTTCTTTACTATATTCAGGATAATATTCCCTCTCTCCTAAGAAAAAACGGTAAACGCACATTTTTCTCCAAAAACCACCTTTTTTAAAATCAAGATATGCAAAATAATCCTCTTTAACATTTTTTCGAGGTTTGCTTGCTTCTGCAAAATCCCTATTAAAAAGTAATGTGGGAGTTTTAGATGAATAGACACGAGCAACAACTAATTGCCTTATCAGAAGTTCGGCATCTTCAAATCTTCGAATTCGCTCATCATATAAATGCTTTAACATAAACTCTCTTCTGAATGCAGAACTTCCATTACCCGGCATTACTCGTCCAAAATAACACTCTCGAAGTGCATTTTTTACTTTTCCCTCTAATGGATGAACTGCTAAAGTCTTTCTATTTCCATAACAGATATATTTATTGCAATCTATTATATCATAATCAGGATGCTTTCTTATTATACTGACAAAAGTATTCAAAGCATCCGGAAGTAATTCGTCATCAGCGTCAAGAAACACGATCCATTCACCCTGAGCATGTTTTGCTCCCGTATTACGAGCCTTGCTTGGCCCGCCATTTTCTTGATGAAGCAATCTGATTCTCTGCTTTTCTATATTTGATTCTACATAATTACTAACAATAGAATAAGAATCATCTGTACTACCATCATCAACAATCACAATCTCATAATTTGAATATGATTGTAATAAAATGCTATTAAGAGTTTTTTTTATTGTCTTCTCCTTATTATATAAGGGAATGACAACAGATATTAATAATTTATTCATAATCAACTTCTTTTACCCAATAATAATAATGAAAGATGTCTATTTTTACATATTAAACGATATGCGAAATAAGATAATATACAATAGACTATAGGTAGTACTAAATACAAAAGAAGTAACACAAATTCGTTATAGATTTCCAAATGACTCATTCCGTACAAAGTATTGACCATAACTACAAGAAACATATGAAAGGCGAAAATGAAAAACGAACTCTTTGACAATTGCTCATTGATTTTTATTCTTGAAGATAATTTCAAGGATAAAAGAATAACAGCTGATATTCCTATCAAAACAGTTATAGGCAAAATGCTTCGGTAAAACACATTAATAAAACTCAGTAATAAGAAGAGTCCCATACCTAAACCACAAAGAGAGCTTGAAACTTTAACATTTTCAGTTCTATTTTTCTGGAAAAACAATTGTATATATCCGCCTATCGAAAAGAAAACAAGACCACGTATATCTATATTATCAAATGGCATAGCTATATATATTGCCAAAAGAATAAGAATTTGCCTCCCCATAAGACGTTTCAACAGAAAATATATTAAAGGCGACATGATGACTAATACTATCAAATCTCTAACATACCAAAACGGAGTATGAGCTGGGACAGACATCATCGTTAATTCATGATTCCAATTTATATATCCAGTATCCGTACATCCATAATTAAAGAATATTTTGGGAGAGATTTTAGATAAAATTAGACAAACACTTGTACTGATACTTTCACCATGCCGTATTGTTTGTAAGAGCCATAGCCCTTCGTCATATACGAATCTCAGTATATTCCAAGAAAGATAAGGTATGAGCAATGTATAAGTACGAGTCTTTATTTTTTTTATCCAGATCCCCCAACTCCAACCTTGAATATCAAATTTAGTATAAAAGAGATAACCTGATATGATGAAAAATAATGGTACTGCAACCTGACAGAGAATTCGAGAAACCATTATTCTCGAAAAATCATATAAGTTTATATCGGCTAATGCACTAAAATTAAAACTATCTGTTTGAAACTCTCCAAATCCGCTGCTATGTATAAACACCACCATCAAAACAAGTGGGAATCTTAACCATGATATGGATTCAGATATTTGTTTTTGAAAATGATTCATCGTAAATTCTGTTTCAAAAATAATAAGCTACTTTCACGTAAAACATTCAATCGGCTACAAACTTGCTCCCAATCTATTATTGCGCTTGAAGGAGTTAATTTTTCATCTACAATGCATTCCGTGAGACCTAACTGAGATAAAAGAGAAATATACCTGTCATTGCCTCCACTCGGATTCATAACAATAGAGAATGGCTTATTAAAGATAATAGAAAAGACCATACCATGAAAAGAATCAGTAACGACATATTCTGCGTCACGGAATTCAGCAAACCAATCTTCAATAGTATCTTCTTTCTTTACTTTTCCTCCTGCTTCTTTCACTACAATCGGCAAGCCTTTAGCCTCTGATACTTTTGATGCTACATTCATCACACTCTCGCCAACGACCAAGGAATAAACAAAAATATGATTCTCTTTTTTCGGAATATCATTACATACTTTTTCATAATCTTCCTTGTTCAACAGCAATGTAGGATCAAGTACCAAGGCAGCATCAACCCCAAAGTGATTCTTACACAAATCTACAGCAGACGCCTCACGTACAGATATTGCATCAAAACGCTTGGCAAGCCTTGAACATGCTTTTTCCTGTTCTTTAGTATATTCCCATTCTCTACATCCAAATGAAGCTGCATACGAAAACTTCTTCACCTTGTCATCAGCAAAGTCTAAGAACATATTACCCAATCGAGGGCCAAGATTGAAAGCAGGTCGCCACACCTGATCGCTTCCCACGACATAGGCATCAATGCCATATTGTGCTGTCAGCGAAGGAACAAAGTCCTTGACAGGAACCGATCTGATATTTCTAAGTACAAACTTGATAAAATTCTTGTTACCGATGCGTCCTTTGTAAATAGGATATACAGGAAGATTTCTAAAAGATCGAGTCCTTAATATATGCTTTATTGTTCGTAAGAACCATCGAGTACGGCTGTAACAAGTATCATGTTCAAAAGTCAGGGGGTCATGACCTAACTTAATGAGTACCTGTTGGAGGGCAAAATTCTGAATGATGCCTCCATAATTCAGCAAGAAATGCTGAGTTAATATTCCTATCTTCATGATTTGATTTTTGAGATAATGGTACGCATGAATTGAGCTATTCGAAAATGGTCGTAGAATGCAAAACTTACTATCGTTCTTCTAAAACCTGAGCCATAATCCAATAAATTCTCATGCGACTTAAATCTTTCGTTCCATAATTGTTTATCAAACAATCCTTTTAATAAAGTAATGTATGAAAGTTTAAAATAATAACGCTCCAATTGCAGACGAATACTATTTGAGAGAGATTTATTCTTTAGAATGAGACTCACCCACAGGCTTTCCTGATTATAATAGCTTGGCGATTCATTTAAATAGTTACTTGTCAATGCAGATGTATTTCTGCGTTCATAACCATAATAGGCTTTAGCTATATAAGCTATCTTTTGAGCATAAGGAAGGCACAGACTTAAAAAAATCAGGTCTTCTCTCATTGTCAGCTCTTGGGGAAATGACGCCTTAGTTTTCATAAGCCATTCCCTACGCATCATCTTATTCCATAAAGCGCCATAAAGTTTTCCACAAAGTATCTCATTCAAGACTACAACGCCTGTCAGGATCGAAGGTTCCTGTTTACGATAAAGCTCTCCGTCATGTGTTAGTTCACGATAATCACATATAACAATATCAGCATCTTCTTCAATCGCTTTCTGGTACATATCAGTTATCATGTCCGTTTCTACCACATCATCAGCATCTACATATAAAATGAAATCGCCTTGTGCTTCCTCTAAACCTATTTGGCGAGAATGAGCAACACCTGCATGAGGCTCATGCTTCACACTTATTCTATGATCTTTCTGGGCATATTCATCACAAATAGAAGCTGAATTATCTGTACTTCCGTCATCTACCAATATGATTTCTATAGATTTAAAAGGCTGCTTAATGAGACGCTCTAAACATCCAGAAAGATACGAAGAAGCATTATAAACAGGAATAATAATGGACAGTTTCATACTATTTCATTATTTTATTACACTATGGTTTGCATAAAGCAAGACACATGCAAATTCTACATTTATATGTTAAACAAAGTAATATCTTTAATGCCAGAAAACATTATTCTTTAACATTTGATTTTGTTTATGATTTTGACCATCATCTTGAACAACAATGGTGAAATTCTAAGAGCCATAATCTTGACTTGCTGACCTCGACTTATAGAAAAACCATTTTTTCTCAAAACATTAGCATATAATACAGATTTATCCTTATCATAGTAAAGAAGAGAATATTCCAACTTTTCTTTTAAATTTCTTTCTATACACACCCTAAGATATTTATTTTTTTCTTCATCTGACATATTAATGGAATTAATAGTATTCGATAAAATCTGAAAATATCCTTCAAATCCATTCAAGTGTTGTTCTAAGGTTTTAGTAACTCTTGAATCAGAAGAAATACTAATTACAACTGTATGCAAAGGCTCTTCTATTGTACTACATTTATAACTATAAAATATAGGTAACAACAATTGCCAATTCTGTGGATGTCTTTCGCAGTAAATACTTCTTTTAGGATTCACCTTATCAAAAGAAGACATCCTTACCATACACATGCCTGCTAAAGCAATTGATTCCTCACCATTAAAAAGTTCAACGAACATTCTTTCCTTTAAAACTTTATGGCGCTGAACAAACTTTAAGGAAAAGTCTTTTCCATCAACATAATTTGCATAACATCGAACAATACCATAATCTTCAGATAGAGTGCGGAACTTATTCACAAAAGTTGAAATCGAAGATGGAAAAGAAAAGTAATCATCACTGTCTGGCCATATTAAATATTCACCAGAAACATACTTTAAACCTTTGTCTATAGCAGCTGCTTGTCCATTGTTGTTCTGATATATGTATAACAAAGAATAACCTTTTTCTTCAAATTTATTCTTGTATGATTCGATTGTTTCTTTGCTATTATCTGTTGACCCATCATCCACAACTATCATTTCAATATGCGGATAATCTTGAACGAGTACAGAGTCCAATAACCGATGTATGACTTTTGCCCCATTATAACAAGGAGTCAAAATTGTAACTAAATTCTTAATTGTATTAAAAGTCATATAACCTAAATTTTATCTAATAATTGCTATTTTAATCAGAAACATTTTAATAACTCTTTCCAGTTCTGAACTTTAATTAAACCGACATGGTTGGAAGTATTTGGATTAGTACCATAGGCACTGTAGTAAAGCCAAAGTTTCTGATTAGCCCAAACTGCAGAAGGGCGATATATCACTCTGTCATCCCAGCGTCCCCGTTTTCCATGTGAAAGAAGGATACCCTCATATTTATAGTCCTTTTCATCAGGCGAAACAAAAGAGTATAGTCTTAAAGGAAAACCGTCAACAGATACATCATTACCAACAAGCCAATATTTCCCATCATCTTTAACAACATCTATATGCGACAAAATTCCTTTAGACAACGCATGCTTTGATTTCAATTCCATCATATCGCCATCTATCATCTCATAATAATTAATGGTACGATACTTACCCTCAAAATCCTCAGCCGAAGAACACCACATGCGATAAATACCATCTTCATAAATTAAAGCAGGGCTGATACATAACCTTGTTTCGTCGAAAGGATTTTTTAAGTCAAGCATGACTTTTTTTTCAGACCAAGTCCTGCCATCATAAGTAAAACGACGGTATATTATCTCTCTGTTTTTTCCATCATCAGTAGGATATTTATCTCGTTGAACTCTTCTCCACCAACATTCAATTCTTTTCAAATCTGAATTATATACCAGTTCTGGGTCAGAATTATATTCCTGTTCTTTTGGGAGCATGATATCATCTAAAGGATTAGCTCCTTCTAAGGATTCAAAATTTTCACCATCCTGAGAAACATAAATACAAGGGTTCTCTATGGCATCATTCATTCCTTTATATGGTGTGAAAACAAACCAGAATTTGTAGCCATTCCATCCTTCTTTAAAATAAAGACAAGATGGATGAAGCCCTTCGTTCCCACCATCATATGTTTCAAGATTAAGAGGAGACTTTGCATTCAACTTTTTAAAACATATTGGTGTATTCTTTATACGGATTAAGCGATGGCGTACTTTAAAGAAAAATTGTTTTATTGTCATTTTTTGAATTTGCTTTTAATTTTTTCAATGATTTTTAATCTCATTTCTTTATCTATCATATATTTATATCCCAATACAGCTGCTAACAATGAAGAAAGGCATACAGATAATATAAAACGAATCCAACCTTCTTCCAGACAAAAATGCAACATTACTACAGGTATGGCTACTGAACCAAAGAAAATAAAACAAGGTAATATTGTCTTGTGCATAAACTCAGATAAACGAAGTTGTGGAATATATGTTGTCATATAATAAACGTTGCACATAGTACCAGCCATATAAGCTACTCCATTATAGGCAAAAGGAACCCAAGCAGGTGCACCCATTTTGAAAGCAATATATGAAATAGGAAGAACCATAATATATATTGTACCATTAGTCAAACTTGTTTTTTTAATATTGCCTGTTGCCTCTACTATATCCATAACTATGCTGGAAATTCCACTCAAAATGCAAAATATCATAACCAAATTGGTAAATATACAAGCACTTTCTGGAACAATGCCTAACCATAGATTTAATACAAAATGTATTTCAGACATTAAAGGAATAGCAAGAAAAGCCATGAGTACGAAACATAAAGATGCACCATCATGAGCTAATTTTATCATTGCTTCGTATTCGCCATCTGCGTAGCGCTTGATTATCTGTGGACGAATAGCCATTATAATATTGTTAGCAAATCCACCTACTGCATTAGTTACAGTGCCTGCTATACCTGAAGCCGCATTTAGTGCCGTTCCAAAAAACAAATTAATTAAAATAGAGATGCCAGATCCTCTTGCCATTACAGCCACATTACCTAAAATATCCCAACCTGAATATGAAAAAATCGGCTTTAATAAAGTTTTATCCCACAAAAAATGATAATGAGTTTCTGGAAAGTGTCGAACACAGTAAATACGATTAAGCACCATAATAAGTGTTGAAACACAAAGGGTAAGCAAGCCATACAATATCAACTTATCCATATTACCTATTAAGAGCAAATAGATAATAACCAATTTCAAGACTGTATTTAATATATCGAAATAAGCATATACATCCATCTTTTCATGGGCAACAATTGCAGAGCTATAAGGAGTTTGAGTAACTCCAAACATAAGAGAAATGATACTGAACTGATAGACACAATTAGCTGCAAACATTCGCCCTTCGGGGATAACCAATTTATAATTGACCATCCATAAACCTATAGTTTCTAAAAGAACAAAAAGAATACAGGCTATTATAATATGTATAGTCAAGGTTGTTGAAAATGTATCTTTTAATCGCTTTGCATCACCGCGCCCTAACTCAAAGGTAATAAAACGAGAGGTAGCCCCAATCATGCATACTTGAATAACATTAAACATTGCAATGACACTACCTACAACTGCATTTATTCCATAATCATCTACTCCTAATGTTCTGAGAACCACTCGACCTGTCACCAATGACAGAGCGAGAGATATAAACATACGGAGATATAAATAAAGCGTATTTTTTGCTATTCTACTATTGTTTTTTGTTTCGTCAGACATATTTTTATTTATACTAATGTTTTATTCTACCGTTACACTCTTTGCCAGATTTCTTGGCATATCTACATTCAATCCCTTATCTACTGCCACATAATACGCAAGTATCTGCAGGGGAACGACGCTGAGAAGAGGTACTAAAGTATTGAGGGTCTGCGGTACTTCTATCACAGAATCGGCTATCGCCTTGACTTGTTTGTCGCCTTCGGTAACAATAGCCAGGATGCGTCCGTTGCGGGATTTTACTTCCTGCATATTGCTGATAATCTTCTCATACAACTGGTGATGTGTGGCAAGGAATACAATCGGCATATCGGTATCTACCAATGCTATCGGACCATGTTTCATCTCGGCTGCAGGATAGCCCTCGGCATGGATATAGCTGATTTCCTTTAGCTTCAAGGCTCCCTCTAATGCTACGGGATAGTTGAATCCTCGACCGAGATAGATGAAATTATGTGCATAGGTGAATACTTTAGCCAGTCGGGAGATCGATGGCGTCTGCTCCAACACTTTCTCCATCTTGCCGGGTATCTCTGCCAACTCGGCGATGGTCTCTACATAGTCTTTTTCGGAAAGGGTGCCAAGCTCATGACCTAACGCCAAGGCAAAGAGGGTAAGGACGGTGACCTGACCGGTGAATGCCTTGGTACTCGCCACGCCTATCTCGGGACCTACATGAATATAGATGCCGGTATCTGTCTCTCGGGCGATGGATGAGCCTACGCCATTGACGATGCCGAAGATCAATGCTCCATGCTGCTTGGCAAGTTGAATGGCTGCCAAGGTGTCGGCAGTCTCGCCACTCTGGCTTATGGCTATCACTACATCATCGGATTCGATGACGGGTTCGCCATAACGGAACTCGCTGGCATATTCTACTTCTACTCGCTTGCGACACATCTTCTCTATGAGCTGCTTGCCAATAAGTCCGGCATGCCAACTGGTTCCGCAAGCTACGATGATGATATGCTTGGCTGACATGAGTCGGTCTTTATAGTCTGTAAGGGCTGACAACACGATGTGGTTGTTGGATGGATTGTCCTTATCCGCAAACAGGCGACCACTCATACAGTCTTTCAGGCACTGGGGCTGGTCGTAGATCTCTTTCAGCATGAAATGGTCGAAACCTCCCTTGCTGAGTTTGGAGATGTCGAGGTCTACGGTCTTGATGGCATAATCGCATAACTTATGGTTGAGATTGATCATCTCTATATCCTTACCGATTCTGATTTCTGCTATCTGACCGTCTTCGAGATAGACTACCTGGTCGGTATATTCTACGATAGGAGTGGCATCACTGGCGATATAGAAGTCTTGCTTGTCGGCTCCTACTCCTACCACCAATGGACTTGACTGGCGGGCTGCCACAATGTGAGTGGGGTTCTTGCATTCGATAACTGCAATGGCATAGGCGCCCACTACATCATTCAGTGACTGGCAAACGGCTGACACCAAATCTTTGCCATTCTGCTGATAGTATGAGTCTATCAACTGTACCAGCACCTCGGTATCTGTTGTGCTCTTGAACTGATAACCGCGTGCTATGAGTTGTTCTTTCAGCACCTGGTAGTTCTCGATGATGCCATTATGTACCAAAGCCAGGTCACCACTCATACTGACATGGGGATGTGCATTTTCTGCTGATGGTTCGCCATGTGTTGCCCATCGGGTGTGAGCTATACCGATATGGCCTCCGCAGTCTTTGTCTGCTGCGAGTTCTTCCAAGTTTGCTACCTTGCCCTTTGTCTTATAGACATTGAGCTTATCTTGTCCATTGGCAAGTGCCACTCCGGCACTGTCATAGCCTCTATATTCAAGCTTTTTTAAACCCTCTATCAGTATAGGAAAAGCATTTTCCTGTCCTATATATCCTACAATTCCACACATAAATTTATGGTTATGTCGTTATATTCTGATTTGATTTTTTTTGTATTTTTTGTTTTATTATAGTTGCGGCTATATATAAAGTACACACGGGTATGAGTATAGCTTTTTTCTAAAATCAACCCGTCCTTCTTTACCATTAAAGAAGGCTCCACCTCTCTTCTCGGTCTTCTTCAATAGTCTTTACGCCCCCTTCGGTTCCCCGTTTCCGGGGGACAGAAACCTCAGGGAAGAAGAGAAAACCGCTCCTCCTCGTCGCTCTTAACCGCTGCGCTTTAAGGTTGGCGGGGCATCAGAGCCCTCGCCATATTTCTTATGCGGGATGTGGACGGCATTGCTGAAGGGGGTGATTAGATGGTTCTTTTATATTCTTTGACCCATTTCCTTTGAAATAGAAGGGATTGGAAGGTAGGTAGATAATTCTACTGTCAATAAATCGGTACCAATGATAGTCACTCGATTATTATATTTGCGTACCTCATTTCCATCCTTTATTTGCTTGGAATAACGATGGGCATCCAACTGGAGTACGCGACACACATTACGACTTGTTGTCTCCATGTTCTTGTCGATAATGATGATTTGTGCGTCGTGGTTCTCTCGCAACATTTCACAGAAATAGTTGTCGGCAGATGAGAATGAATAACCAAGAATGATTATCTTACTTGCACGAAGCACCATCTGAGAAGCATGATACCATGTATCAATGTAATGCTTGGAAATGACAGGGCGTAATTTTAATGGTGGCAAGAAGGATGGAATGGGTATAGACTTGTGATCTGAATCGAAACTTATCTCTGCGGCAAGCTGATTCTTAAAGAAATCTTCTATATCAATGGTCGCTAAGTCTTCATGCTGAAAATCGTTCTTGTTCTCTACATCTACATACTCTTTGAGTGATCCATGGAAATACAGCGCAGTCGAAGAGGCTTGGGAAGCATACGATGTATAATTGAAAGTGATGACTTGACAGTCTTTGCCTTCCAGCTGTTCATAAATGCTGTGGTGGTCTTTATTCTCTACAGCCACATCCTCTTGCGCCTTTCGATGTTCTTCGCTTACCAAGTATGCCCAAAGAATCCAGGATATGTATAGATAGTCGCGGATATAACTGGTCTGACCAGTGTAGAAGCCATAGAAATATTGTGAGAGCAATTGCTCTATATCGAGCATATTCTTGTAGATGTGGCGCAAGATGGGATTGTTCGACTCATGGATGCTCTTCTGAAGTATTTCCACTATGATGTTCTTGAATGTGTCGGTATAGTTGAGGTGGCTCAAATCTATGATGCTGTCATCTTTTACTACTGTATCAAACACCTCTTCTATCAAGTTCATGGTCTCGGCATCTATCTCTGCTCCCTTCTTGAAGTCCAACACTTTCTTGAAAAGGCGAACGATAAGCATCCCCAACTTGCGTTGTGATTCATCAAGGCTTGCATTGTTGGCAAGTTCGTCGTTGACATTATGGCAAATGGAAACGATTTCCCTGTCCAAGTCCTTTGCCAAGCGGTCGATGGCTGTACTCACAAACTTGTCGAAGTGGAAATGTACTCTGCCTATGGCCTTGCGCAAAATAGCATCAAGCGTCTTGCCTTCATCGGTTTCCAAGAAATCGACAATGCGAGGTATGAGGTCTGCTGATGTCGGAAGTCCCATGGTAGCATCTACTCCTGCACCAAGCACAACCAATGTGAATGGTTCTTCTTTACTCCCCAATATTTTCCGGGCAAACTGATCGCCATAGAAAATCTGCTGTTGGGTCATTGCATTGGGAGCGATTTGATTGACTCCGTTATTGATATCAAATGATGTATCTGCCATTTTCAAGATTTCATTTATTAGTAGGATGCTTAAGTTACTTTCCAAAGTATCTTAGGATACTTAGCGATGTATCTTAAGATACTTGTCCATGTATCTTAGGATACCTTTTTCAGGGGATTTGTCGCCCTGACTGGCGAAGAGCTTTCTTGCGAGTTGCCCAAGCGCTATTGATTGCCACTCGGATGTTGTCAATGGTCTGTCCCTTTTCCCATGTGGGTACAAAGGGAAGGAGGAGGGAGATGAAACTCTGCTTGACGATGAGTTCATCCGTGAGGGACGGCTCTTGCTGGCGCATGGTTGCCACCACCTCGCCCAAATCTCTCGCAGTCTTGCAGGAGCGGAGGTGGGTGATGTAGCCTCGCAAGGATTCCACCTTATTTATATATATAGACAAAGCCTGTTCTTCCTCGGTGAGAGGTTGAGGTGCTTCGCCATCCTTGGCAAGCTTCTCCTCTGCGAACTGGTCGCCAAAGAAGTTTTGCTCTGCCTTTGTTGCATTGGGGAGGATTTGGTTGTTGCCTCCGTATATGTTGAAAGTTACATCTGCCATATTATAAAAGTAAAAAAGTAAAAGGGTAAAAAAGTAAAAAATGACTTGCTGACTATGATAGCTTCTTGATTCTCTTCATATTTTTCAATAGATATTCAACGTTTTTCAACGCCTTTCCATAGAATTGTTTTCACCTTCTGAATGTCGTACCTTTGCATCAGCTTAAACGAAGAACGAAGAGTGATGAGTGATGAATTCGATACCCAGGGCACTCGACATTCGATGTTTGGAGTAGCTGACAAACTTTAGTATTCACAATTTTAAAAGAAAGGATCAATTATGATTGAGTATTCTATTTACATGATGGGGAATCCTATCAAACCGGAGGAGGCTCCTAAGGCGTATGCCAAGAACCAAGTGCGTGAAATCTGGGACTTGAACAAGTTCTGCAAACACATCGCCTCACACAATGCCGGCTACAGCCGTGGTTTGGTGAAAGCCATCTTGTCAGACATGTGCGACTGCTTGGTGGAGCAACTGCTCAACGGCAACAAAATTAAACTCGGTGAGTTTGGTATCTTTAGCCTCTCCATCAGTTGCGAGGGTGCGGAGTCGCTCGACAAGTTTACCGAAGACAACATCAAGGAGGTGAACATCAACTTCAATCCTGGAATCGATTTGATGGATCTTCGTCCAAAAGCGGAGTTCTCTCTTGTGGCAAGCCGTGCGGCACAAGCTGCTGTTCTCAAGGCTGAAAAGGCGAATGAGAAGACTGTCGATTTGGAAGCTGCTAAGAAGAAGCCTACCTCTTCTGGCAATGGTGACAACAAGCCATCGGGCGATGGAGGTGATACTCCTACAGGAGGCACTCCTTCCGGTGGCAACACTCCATCCGGTAGTGAGGGCACAGAAAACTCTGGCAACACCGATAGCGGAACAGGTGAAGACAACGAGCTTTAGTAAATGCTCTGCCGTGCCCGACTTCGTGTCGGGTGCGGCTACCGCTAACAAATTCTTATTTTCAAAATGATGTTTCACTTTTAATTCTATATGTATATGAGTAATCAAAATGAAAATCCTAACAATGGTTCCAAGAAGATTTCTTGGGTTTCAATCGTGAATGCTGTTGTTCAGGCGCTTATTGCTGCGCTGACAGCATTAGGAGTAAGTTCTTGTGCAAACTTCGTTTAATGAGAAGTTAGAAATGAGAAATTAGAAATGGACTACCTTAATGAGAAATTACAAATTAGAAATGAAGATGATTAAAGATAAATTTCCTTTGAGTATTGGGGAGGAGATGGTGCGGAATGAACGGGCACTCCTCTCTAAAGTGGAGAACGGCAAGAGGATGATGTCTGCCGACTCCGTGAGATTCTTGGTGTTGCATTGCTCGGCTACACGACGCAATCAAGACTATAGTGTGGAACAGCTTCGTCGGGACCATAAGAGCCGTGGTTTCTATGACATCGGCTACCACTTTTATATCCGAAAGGATGGGACCATGACGCAACATCGCTTCTTGCTCGAAGTGGGGGCACATGCGAGACCGTATAACCGTTGTTCTATCGGCATCTGCTATGAGGGTGGTTTGGATGAACATGGTAAACCATGCGATACTCGTACGCCTGAGCAGACGGAAAGAATCGTTGATGTCTTGACGAGGCTTCATAAACTGTTCCCGAAAGCGAAGATTGTGGGGCATCGGGACTTGCCTGGCACTACGCCGAAGGAGTGTCCTTGCCTGGATGCTAATCATATCTTCGGTTACATTGAGGATATTTAGTCTCTCCTAAATATATCTCGTGTATATACCTTATCCTCTACATCGTCAAGGCACGGGTCATAGCGGTTGGCTATAATCGCATGGCTCTGTGCCTTGAATATGTTCATATCATTCACAACCTTACTTCCGAAGAAAGTACTACCATCTTCGAGCGTAGGCTCATAAATAATCACCTCTGCGCCCTTTGCCTTGATGCGTTTCATAATACCCTGAATGGCACTCTGACGGAAATTGTCTGAGTTTGACTTCATGGTCAAACGATATACGCCTATCACGCTGTTATGCTCCTTGCTTGCATCATAGCTGTTATCATCAGCATAGCTATAGTAACCAGCCTTCTGAAGAACGGCATCAGCGATATAGTCCTTTCGTGTACGGTTACTCTCAACGATTGCCTCAATCAGGTTCTCTGGCACATCGGCATAATTTGCCAAGAGCTGCTTGGTGTCCTTGGGTAAGCAATAGCCACCATAGCCGAAGCTTGGATTGTTATAGTGTGTACCGATACGTGGATCGAGTCCTACTCCATCGATGATGGCCTTGGTATCGAGACCTTTGACCTCGGCGTAAGTATCGAGTTCATTGAAATAGCTTACACGAAGGGCGAGATAGGTGTTGGCGAAGAGTTTCACTGCCTCGGCTTCCTTCATGCCCATAAAAAGTGTATCGATATCTTCCTTAATGGCACCTTCCTGCAAAAGGGCTGCAAATGTCTTGGCTGCTTCCTTCATCTCCTCGACATCTGTAACCTGCATGATAGCCTCGTTTTCCTCGGCAAACTCAGGGCGGTCGATAATCTTGGGATAGCCTACGATGATGCGGCTCGGGTATAGGTTATCATATAGCGCCTTGCTCTCACGAAGGAACTCTGGAGAGAAAAGGAGGTTGAACTTCTTTACGCCCTTCTCGGCATACTTCAAGTAGAGACTGCGGGTGTAACCTACCGGGATGGTGCTCTTGATAATCATCACGGCATCAGGATTAACCTCCAACACCAAGTCAATCACTTCTTCCACATGAGATGTGTCGAAGTAGTTCTTTACAGGATCATAGTTGGTAGGAGCTGCAATCACAACGAAGTCAGCATCCTTATATGCAGCCTTGCCATCGAGAGTAGCCACAAGATTCAGCGGCTTCTCCGCCAAGTACTTCTCAATATAATCGTCCTGAATAGGAGAAATGCGCTTGTTAAGCTTCTCCACCTTCTCAGGAATAACGTCTACTGCTGTTACATGATGGTGCTGAGACAACAAGGTTGCTATACTCAGACCTACATAGCCTGTACCGGCTACTGCAACTCTTATATCCTTAAAATCTTTCATATCTATATTGTGTTATTTGGTTTCACATACTTTATCAATAACTCTTACGGCATTATCCACCATCTGTTCGATAGTCAGATGCTTTGCTACATAATTTCTTGCATTGTCACCCATTCGTTTTATGTCGTTATCAGAAAGCAATTTGATTTTATCAATGCAATCATCAATATTTTTGAAAATCAGTCCGTTTTCCCCATTATGTATATATGAGTATTCCACACATTGAAGAGTTTCTGAGCTACGTTCAAAAGTAAAGATTGGTTTACCATACGCCATAGCTTCAACGATAGACAACCCAACCCATCCAGGTTGGAAATAAATATCTGCCAATGCAAACAATTCCTGTTTTACTGCTGTGTCGTAAACGGCACCGAAATCATACACATTATCAAAATTTGAGAAATTAGGCTTT
>OGKL01000054.1_pt1 | contig 39591 bp, 29 predicted proteins | sample 1572471 | NCBI WGS metagenome assembly OGKL01 (sample SAMEA2582156, study PRJEB24529) | metagenome | biome: Human gut stool | place: China | collected 2011
AAGCCATAACGTCCTGGTGGTCGCCGAAGATACAGAGAGAGTGTGAAGCCAGTGTACGTGCAGAAACGTTGAACACGCACGGCAGCAACTCGCCTGCAACCTTATACATGTTAGGAATCATCAGCAACAGACCCTGCGAAGCAGTGTATGTTGAAGTGAGGGCACCAGCCTGGAGTGAGCCGTGGAGAGCGCCTGCTGCACCAGCCTCTGACTCCATTTCCTGGATAGAAACTCGCTGACCGAAGAGGTTCTTACGACCCTTGGCAGCCCATTCATCTACATGCTCTGCCATCGGAGATGACGGAGTGATAGGATAGATAGCAGCTACTTCTGTGAACATGTAGCTCACATGAGCGGCAGCTGTGTTACCATCACAAGTGATAAATTTTTTTTCTTTAGCCATTTTACTAATTCTTTAATTAGTGAATACTTATAGTGGTTTTTAAACTTTTTCTGTCTAAGCCTTATTGGGCCTTTCTTTATTAAGCCTTTCTACGCTTTTCTAAGCCTTTCTACTTTCCTTTTTACTCTTTTACTCTTTTACTTTTAATAGAGTAGTCCGAACACCCAGAGTGGAATTTTGTCTGTCTGGCCGACGTTGAGGTCGTAGGTGGCGTAGAGTTGTTCTGAGGAGTTGCGTGAGCGTCGCATGTGGTTGGCACTCGTAACGTGGAAGTGCTGCTTGTTGTCGATGATGTATGCGGCGTCGCGGTTGCCCTGGTTTACGCTGTGCTCTTTCCAAAGCATATTTACAAAGAACGTTTCCATCACTTCCTGACGGTCTGCCACGATGGGGTAGATGCAGTACATGAGATTAGGGTTGTACATCATCACCTTAGAAGGCTTCTTCGGGAACTCGTCGCCAGGATGATACATTATGTTTATCAGGCGTGCGTCAGATAGGTATTTGATGTAGTTCATCACCGTGGCGCGACTTGTCTCAATCTCTCCAGCCAAGTTGCTGATGTTCGGCGCTTTCAGTCCGTCTACAGCAAGCAGGTAGAGAAGCTTCTTTATTTTTGTGAGATATTTGAGTTCGATTTGTTTTATCAGAAGAATGTCCACTTCAGTCATCATGTTCATCGTCTTGAGCAGATTTTCCTCAAAGTTTCGGTGCTCAAGGAAGAAAGGATAGAAACCATGATGAAGATAGTTGTCGAAGTTGTCGGCAATGTCCACCTTTCTTGCTATCTCGTTAGCTATCTCTACATGATTGGCGAGTATGTCGTCGAGTGTGTGGACGGGTATGTTGTTGCCGGTCTTTAGGTTCAGGTATTCGCGGAACGAGAATCCGCGCAGATTATAGCTCTTTACGATGCCACAAAGTTCGGGGTTTTCCTCCTTCAGTCGCATCACGCTTGAGCCGGTAAAGACGATTTTCAGGTTAGGACATTGGTCGTAGCACTTGCGAAGCTCGCTGCTCCAGTTCTGCTGTTTGAACACCTGGTCGATGAGCAGCACCTCGCCGCCGTGATTATAGAAGTCCATAGCAAAATCGGCGATGCCGCGTCCCTGAAAGTAGAAGTTGTTCATGTTCACGTAGAGGCAACGGCGGTCGTTTGTGTCGAAGTTCTCCTTGGCATACTGCAAGAGGAATGTAGTCTTTCCGATGCCTCGTGTGCCCTTAATGCCAATGAGACGATCGCTCCAGTCAATCTCGTCCATAAGATTGCGTCTGACTGGTGCGTCCGTATGCTCTACGAGGTATTTATGAGTTTTAAAGAAAGCTTCCATTACTCTGTCTGTTGTTTCAGTTGCTTCAGTTGCTTTGAATGTTTTGCTATTTATTATATAGTCTTCTATAACTATGCAAAGGTAATATTAATTTCTTTATTTGCAAACTCTGTATTGCAAAAACTGCATTTTTTTTTATTTTTTGCATTTGCATCGTTTGCTGTGTGCTATAATGCGGATATGTAGCCGCTCGAATGTGAAATAAAAGTGGTATTTTTGCACTTGCTTACGAAGTAATAGAAAATCTTACGAAGTAATTAAAGATAATAACAGATGAAGTTACATATATTCAATCCAGAGCACGACATAGCTCTTGCTGCCAATCAGGAACGTTTTACAGCTCCTCATGCGGGTCGACGTCTGCGCACCGACTTAGGATTCATACCTGCTTTCTGGGCTTCTGAGGGCGACATGGTGCTTGTAGACGATGTTGAGGCTGCGATAGAAGCGCGTCGCCATCTGAGTAAGTTTGGCAAAGATGTGGTTTTCGTGACTTATGCAGACTTGAAAGCCTTTGCTTTTGAAGATGTGGAGAGCTTTCAGGTAGATCCGTGGGGCTGGGACCGCACGATAAAAGAGCAGTTGCTGCGTGCGAACAGCAATCTTCAACCGTTCATGCCAAGCGACGACACGCTTGCCGCCATTCGTGAGATGAGCAGCCGCCGCTTCGCTGCAGAACATCTTCTGCCTCTGCTGCGTGAAGCAGGCGAGGAAAAGACCGTAGGCGAAGTCCGTTACTGCACAACGATGGAGGATGTGAAGCTGACAATGGCGCAGAACGGCAAGAGCGTACTCAAGTCGCCTTGGAGCAGTAGCGGTAGGGGAGTGCGCTATGCAGAGACCGCCGCACCCGACGCGCATCTTGAAGGATGGGCTGCGAATGTCGTAAAACGTCAAGGCGGCATCATGGTAGAGCCATTATATAATAAGGTGTACGACTTCGGACTGGAGTTCTTCAGCAACGCCGACGGCACGATCGACTTTAAGGGAATTTCGCTTTTCGCCACACGCGGCGGTGCTTACGTAGGCAACATACTTGCTACCGAAGCAGACAAGCGCGAGATGCTTTCGCGATATGCCGACCTCGCACTTGTGGATAGCGTCAGCGAGCGCATCTGCAATATTCTTTCAGCTCATTTCAAAGGCGTGTATGAGGGCGCTTTCGGCGTAGACATGATGGCTGTAGCACGCGAAGACGGCGACGGCTTCATGCTTCATCCGTGCGTAGAACTCAATCTGCGCCGCACTATGGGACACCTTGCTTTGGCTCTTACGCCAACCATTGCCGAGCCACAGCGCATAATGAGCATCAGTTATGCCGACAAGTATCGCATGAGAATACACGATACAGCCAAGAATTTGCTGAACACATCAATGGTAACTCCTTAGCTATTACACATATTTAAGATTTTATGTGTAGTAAATATTGGTGGTTTTTCTAAGAAAATCAGTAACTTTGCATACGAAAAACATATAAATATACATACGATGAAACAGACAAAGATTGTTGCTTCTATTAGCGATCGCCGTTGTGATGTCGAGTTCCTCCGCAAATTGTTCTTTGCCGGAATGAACGTCGTGCGAATGAATACAGCGCATGCGACGCCTGACGGGATACGTAATATTATAAAGAATGTAAGAACAGTTTCGCCCCACCTTGCCCTTATGATCGACACAAAGGGTCCGGAGGTGAGAACCACTGGCTGCGCCGAGCCTATAGAGTACAAGACAGGCGATGTCGTTAAGATATTCGGTCGTCCGGGTATGGATTCTTCGCACGACATCGTAAACGTTTCTTACATCGACTTCGCCAAGGACGTTAAGGTTGGCGACCATGTGCTCTTCGACGATGGCGAACTCGACATGCTTGTTATAGAGAACGACGGACCGATGCTTGTGGCTCAGGTGCAGAACGACGGTGTGCTTGGTGCGCACAAGAGCGTTAACGTGCCGGGCGAGCACATCGCTCTGCCTGCCATCACGCCGAAGGATCACGACAACATCCTCCTCGCCATTGAGGAAGACATCGACTTCATCGCCCACTCGTTCGTGCGTTCTGCCGATGACGTTTTGGCGATACAGAAGATACTCGACGAGCACAACAGCGACATAAAGATCATCTCTAAGATTGAGAACCAGGAAGGTGTGGACAACATCGACGAGATTATCGACGCTTCTTACGGCATTATGATTGCGCGTGGCGACCTTGGCATCGAGGTGCCTATCGAGCAGATACCTGGCATCCAGCGCCAGATTATCCGCAAGTGCGTGATGAAGAAGAAGCCGGTTATCGTAGCTACCCAGATGCTCCACACGATGATCAAGAATCCGCGTCCTACACGTGCCGAGGTTACCGACATTGCCAACGCCATCTATTCGTATACCGATGCGCTCATGCTTAGCGGCGAGACTGCAAGCGGCAAGTATCCGCTTGAGGCTGTGCAGACAATGGCTGCCATCGCAGAGCAGGCAGAGAAAGACCGCTCGGCGTTGGGCGACTACGACGTGCCGATGAACGACAATTGCTCGCAGCGCGAGTTCCTTGCGCATGCAGCTATTGAGGCTACGAAGAAGCTCGGCGTAGCTGGCATCATCACCGACAGTCTTACGGGCGAGACCGTGCGCCACTTGGCTGCATTCCGCGGTCCGAACCCGATTCTTGCCATCTGCTACAAGGATAAGACACAGCGCTGGCTGAACCTCAGCTTCGGCGTTATCCCCGTTCATCAGAAGGAACACGCGCCGGCTGCATACATGTTCACAGCTGCTTTGCGTATGCTCAGACAGAAGGGCTACATCGGTTCTGACGATAAGATAGCATACCTTAGTGGTAGCTTCGGATTGGGCAACCCGACGGGCACAACATTCCTCGAAATAAATAAGGTAAGTCAGGTGTTCGACAAGTCGTACGAGTTCCACTTGCCTAACAAAGAATAACAATAACAATAGTTATTTATAGCTGTTTGGTAAAACTAATAGTGTTATCAAACGTGGTAAAGTCATCGTTCGCGTTCGTGGTCTGATTGGACGGCGAACGCGAACCAATCGGACGGCGAACGCGAACCGATCGGACGGCGGACGGAAACCGATTGGACGGCGGACGGAATCCGATTGGGCGGCGGACGGTGCCGGTGACTTTTGAACAGAAGGTATAAGACTTGCTGCGAATTTTTGAGCCTTTATAAGCCTGACTAAGCCTTTCCAAACCTTTCTAAGCCAGACTAAACCTTTTTAAACCTTTTAAGTCTTTCTAAGCTGATGGCGTTCTGTTCTAAGCAATCCTAAGCCTTCCCCGACGGGGAGGGTTGGGAGGGGCTCTCCTCAAACTTCAGTTCGAGTTGTCCTCCGCCCAGCAGGTTGTAGCTCATTCGGTGGTAAGGCGTGGTGCCGTGCAGACGTATGCCCTCGCGGTGCGCCTTCGTGGGATAGCCCTTGTTCTTCTGCCAGTCGTAGTAGGGATATTCCTCTGCGAGACGGTCCATGTATTCGTCGCGGAATGTCTTGGCGAGGATGCTCGCTGCGGCTATCGACTGATACTTGCCGTCGCCTTTCACTATCGTTGTGTGGGGCAGGTCGCGGTAGGGAGTGAAGCGGTTGCCGTCGACGATGATGGCTTCGGGGCGCACGGTGAGTTGGTCGAGCGCGCGGTGCATGGCGAGGAAGCTGGCGTTGAGTATGTTTATGCGGTCTATCTCCTCGGGCGTAACCACGCCAACAGCCCACGCCACGGCGTCGCGCACTATCTGGTCGCGCAGCGTGCGTCGCGCTTTCTCTGTGAGCTTCTTCGAGTCGTTGAGCAGAGCGTTGTCGTAGTTGGGCGGCAGAATGACTGCGGCGGCGTATACGCTTCCGGCAAGACAGCCTCTGCCGGCTTCGTCGCAGCCTGCTTCAACGAGGTCGGTATAGTAATGGGGCAGCAAGTGTGTCTTACTTTCCTGTTTTTTCATTGTTGTCTGTTTCAATGTGCAATAAACCCGCTTACGGGTGCAACTCTTTTCCGTTTGCAAAGTTAGCTTTTATAATACAAACTACAAAGCGATTGTAAGATTTCTTTAACAAAGAAATACAGAAAGTGAAATGTTATTTCCATAAAGCCCACTAATTTTGCAAGCGAAGATAAGAAACAATATGTATCACCTTATATAATATATAGATTATGGAAAAGAACATCACACTCCAGCAGTCGGACATCCGTGTTATCAACGCAAAGCAGGTGCAGACTTCTGCCCTACTCGACGGCATGAAAAAAGCCGCAACCGCTCCGGTGGAGTGGTTACGGCAGTATTATTCGAGCGTGCTCGAGCGCGAGGTGACTATGGGTCAGACTCTGCGCTACCTGCATGCGCAGCTTGCTTTCGTTATGTGCGTATTCCCTACGTACGACTCGCTGCTTGTGCATCTCGGCGTGTGCGCTTGGATGCTGTGGGCGGTACTGAAGTGCAGAGGATAGACCGCTGAAGTGCAGAGGATAGGCTACTGATGCAGCCCTCTGCGTCGTAGATGTCTACGTGCTGCGCTGCGCGGCATCAGAACATCTGGCTCACGCGCTTCACTCCAGCCACGAGAGCGTCCACTTCCTCCTTCGTGTTGTAGAGTCCGAACGAGGCACGCACCATGCCCTGTATGCCGAAACGGTCCATAACGGGCTGTGCGCAGTGGTGACCGGTGCGCACGGCGATGCCGAGTCGGTCGAGCAGCGTGCCCATATCGAGATGATGTATGTCGCCCACGAGGAACGACACCACGGCGTCCTTGCCCTCGGTGGTTCCGAAGAGTCGCATCCCGTCTATCTCCGCCAAGCGCGCCATGCAGTAGTCGGTGAGCTCGCGCTCGTGTGCGGCGATGTTGTCCATGCCAAGCGCCGACACATAGTTGAGTGCCGTAGCCAGTCCGTGCGTAGCCACATAGTCGGGCGTTCCGGCTTCGAACTTGAACGGCAGCTTCTCGAAGGTGGTCTTCTCGAAGCTCACGCTTTCTATCATCTCGCCGCCTCCTTGATAGGGCGGCATGCGGTCGAGCCATTCTTCCTTGCCGTAGAGCACACCGATGCCGGTCGGTCCGTATATCTTATGTCCGCTGAAGGCGAAGAAGTCGCAATCGATTGACTGCACGTCTACAGCGAAATGGGGCGTCGATTGCGCTCCGTCTACGAGCACCGGCACGCCGTGCTCATGCGCTATGCGCACAATCTCCTTCACGGGGTTCACTGTTCCGAGCGTATTGCTCACGTGAGCCACACTTACTATCTTCGTTTTCTCAGAGAACAGCTGCTCGTATGCCTGCATATCGAGCTTTCCGCTGTCGTCCATCGGAATCACCTTCAGCGCAATGCCGCGTTTCGCTGCCTGCAACTGCCACGGAACGATGTTCGAGTGGTGCTCCATTACGGACACTATCACCTCATCGCCTTCCGCCATGAACGCTTCGCAGAACGACGCAGCCACGAGGTTTATGCTCTCTGTCGTGCCGCGTGTGAAGATTATCTCTTCTGTCTTCGGCGCGTTGATAAACTGTCGCACGGTCTCGCGTGCAGCTTCGTGCAGGTCGGTGGCGCGCTGCGACAGATAGTGTACGCCGCGGTGCACATTGGCGTTGGCGTTGAGATACTCTTCGCGCATGGCGTCGAGCACGCACAACGGCTTCTGCGTGGTAGCTCCGTTGTCGAGATAGACGAGCGGACGGTCGTAGACGGTGCGCGAAAGAATTGGGAAATCGGCGCGAACCTTGTTTATATCGTACATAGTATTGTTGGTTGATATGGTGAGAGTTTTATCAGTTGAGAGTTGAGAGTTGAGAATTGAGAGTTATGATATGCAATGAGATTTATTTATTGTAGCTAAAAGAGATTGCTGAAAAGGTAATCATAACTCTCAACTCTCAATTCTCAATTCTCAACTGAAATTACTCTCAACTGAAATTACTTGCAGAGCTTGCAGCCCTCACACTTGCTCAGTTCGCCGCGGAAGCGCTTCTCCACGAGATAGTGCAGGCGGTCGCGCAGCGGTTCGAGCTGTATCTTGTCGATAACCTCGTTGATGAATGCGAACTCGAGGAGCAGCTTTGCCTCCTTCTCGCTGATGCCGCGCTGACGCATGTAGAACAGAGCCGCATCGTTGAGCTGACCCACGGTAGATCCGTGCGAGCACTTCACGTCGTCGGCGTATATCTCGAGCATCGGCTGCGTGTACATACGCGCTGTCTTTGTGGCGCAAAGGTTCTGGTTCACCTCCTCCGACACGGTATGCTGCGCGCCGTGACGCACGAGCACTCTGCCTGCGAAGGCTCCCGTCGCCTTGTCGTTGAGCACGTACTTGTAGAGTTCGTGACTCGTGCAGTGCGGCACCTGGTGATCTATCAGCGTGTTGTTGTCCACGTGCTGGGTCTTGTCGGCTATCACACAGCCGTTGCACCAGCACTCTGCGCCCTCGCCCTTGAGCTGCACGTCGAGTCGGTTGCGCGTGACGCCGTTGTGCAGTGTGATGACGTTGTGGTTGAAACGCGAGTCGCGCTCCTGCTCTACGTATACGTTCGAGATGCGTGTATTCTTGTAGTGAGTCTCCTCCATGCAGTAGAGGTCGAGCGATGCGTTTGCTCCGATGTAAGCCTCAATCACCTGGATAGTGAGAAACTGCTGGTCGTCGGCAGCGTGGTCGCAGAAGAGGAACTTTGCGTTGGCGCCCTCTTCCATCACGATGAGCACGCGGCGGTTCACCATCATAGCCACGTCCGAGCGCAGGATGTTGATGACCTGCACGGTCTTGTCGACAACGACGTTGCGCTTCACGTGAACGAGCAGACCGTCCTGCGCCAGCATGGTGTTGAGTGCAGTCACGGCGTCTTCGTCGCTCTTCGCCAGACGTGCGTAGTGCTTAGCCACAAACTCGGGGTGAGCCTTCGCGTATTCGGCAAGCGACGCCACCTCGATGCCTTCGGGCAGGTTCTCCTTGGGCTGAAGCGACTGACGGAACTGATCGTTGACGATGAAGTAGAGCGATGTGCTGAGGTTGGGCACGTCGCAGCGGAACGCCTTGTACGGGTCTACCGCCACTTCAAGACGATTGATGTTCAGTCCGTAGTTGGGCTCGAAGAGCTTGTCTATCGTTGTATATTTGTATCGCTCCACTTTTCGCGAAGGGAAGCCGAGACGCTCGAAACTGTTGAAAGCTTCGTCGCGCACAGCGTTCAGCACATCGGCGCTGTGGGCGCAGATCTGCTCGCGACATTCGCGGTAGAGGTCGATGTATTGTTGTTCTGAAGTCATTGTTCTGAATTTTATTCTTCTTCAAGTTCAGCTTTTATCCAATCGTATCCTCGCTGTTCAATCTCCTTTGCGAGTTCGGGTCCGGCGGTCTTCACGATGCGTCCTTTGTAGAGCACGTGTACGACGTCGGGCTTTATCATGTCGAGGAGTCGCTCGTAGTGGGTGATGACGATGGCTGATGTCTCCGGCGTGTGCATCTTGTTGACACCGTCGGCTACGATGCGCATTGCGTCCACGTCGAGTCCGGAGTCGGTCTCGTCGAGTATGGCGAGCTTCGGTTCGAGCATCGCCATCTGGAATATCTCGTTGCGCTTCTTCTCACCGCCAGAGAAGCCTTCGTTGACAGAGCGGCGTGTGAACTTAGAGTCGAGCTCCACGACCTTGCGCTTCTCGTTCATGAGCTTGAGGAAGTCGCCCGCCTTCAGTTCGGGCTGTCCCTGATACTTGCGCTTCTCGTTGACAGCCGCCTTAAGGAAGTTGGTCATCGACACGCCCGGTATCTCCACCGGATACTGGAACGAGAGGAACAGGCCTTCGTGCGCACGGTCTTCGGGCTTCATCTCAAGGATGTTCTTGCCGTTGAACCATGCCTCGCCTGCTGTCACCTCATAGAGCGGATTGCCTGTGAGCACAGCGCTGAGTGTAGACTTTCCTGAACCGTTCGGTCCCATGATGGCGTGTATCTCGCCGTCATTTATAGTGAGGTTGATGCCTCTTAGTATTTCCTTGCCAGCGATAGTGGCATGGAGGTTTTTTACTTCTAACATATCGAGTTTTGAGTTTTTATATTAATACGAATCGAGCACGCGTCCGAGCTTCATCCGGCGGCGTTCCTTCTTCGTTTCTTGTTTCTTTTCGTCGGCGGGGTCGTATATGCCGAGTGCCATTTCGATGAGCGAGAAGAGATTGTTGCCGTCGGCTGATGTGAAGCGGAACGGGAACGTGGCTTTCAAGCCTATCTGTATGTTGTGGCGGTGCATGTTGGAGCGCAGCCTGTATACGTCGGGGTTGCCGTTGCAGGTCGTAGCTACATGCGCCTTGCCGTCGATGGCGAGTGGGAAGCCGTACTGGAACTCGAGCGCGAGCGACGAGAAGATGTAGCAGTCTACTCCTACCGCCGGCGCTACGCTCACACGCGGCAGACTTATTGTGCTGTTGCGCTCGTAGCTGTCGTCAGCGTTCCATCCGCTCATGCTGCTCCGCACGTGCCGACCGGCTACGTTGATGTTGGTCATGAGCGAGGTGTAGGGCTGTAGGGCGAAGCGCTTGTTCAGGGGATAGTAGCGTGCGCCGACCACTATGTTCTGCATTGTGGCGTCCACTTTGCTGCCGAACCACTGCACGGTCTCGGCGTTGTAGCCACCTACGACGGAGAAGTGCTGCTGCGGCAGGTAGTATTCGAGCATCACGTTGCATTGGGGCGAGGCGAACGCTGCGATGTTGCCTGCGTCGCGTGGCGAACGCTCTACGCTTGCCGTCGTCGGGCACGAGAGGTTCATGCCTGCTATCACCGCCCAGCGGCGCGACACGTCGTCTGTATCATTGTCTGCTGCGGCGGTGGCTGCATACGCCATGAGCGCTAACGCCGCAATTAGTTTTCTTGTAAACATATTTTGAATGTGGAATGTGGAATGTGGAATGATTGCCTGCGGCAATGAAGGGTGTGGAATGTGGAATGTGGAGTGGTGAATATTCATTGGCAATTTGACATTTACAATCGGTTTAGCCGACCATTCAACATTCCACACTCAACATTCCACACTCAAAACTCTATCCCACCGTTCCCTCAAGCGACACGCTGAGCAGCTTCTGCGCCTCTACGGCGAACTCCATCGGCAGCTTGTTGAGCACGTCCTTGGCGTATCCGTTCACGATGAGACCCACAGCTTGCTCGGTGGGTATGCCGCGCTGGTTGCAGTAGAAGAGCTGGTCTTCCGAAATCTTCGACGTCGTAGCCTCGTGCTCCACCACTGCCGTGTCGTTGTGTATATCCATGTATGGGAAGGTGTGCGCTCCGCAGTCGGAACCGAGCAGCAGCGAGTCGCACGACGAGTAGTTGCGTGCGTTGTCGGCGTTGCTTGTGGCGCGCACCAGTCCGCGGTACGAGTTCTGGCTGTGTCCGGCTGAGATGCCCTTCGATATGATTGTCGACTTGGTGTTCTTGCCCATGTGTATCATCTTCGTGCCGGTGTCTGCCTCCTGATAGTTGTTGGTGACGGCTACGGAGTAGAACTCCGCCTGCGAGCCGTCGCCGCGCAGCACGCACGAGGGGTACTTCCATGTGATGGCAGAGCCGGTCTCCACCTGCGTCCACGAGAGTTTCGAGTTGACGCCGCGCAGGTCGCCGCGCTTCGTCACGAGGTTGAGCACGCCACCCTTTCCGTTCTCGTCGCCCGGGTACCAGTTCTGCACGGTAGAGTATTTCACTTCGGCGTTGTCCTTCACGACGATCTCCACGATGGCTGCGTGCAGCTGGTTCTCGTCGCGCATCGGCGCCGTGCAGCCTTCGAGGTAGCTCACGTATGCGTCGTCGTCGGCAATGATGAGCGTGCGCTCGAACTGACCGGTGTTGCGTGCGTTGATGCGGAAGTAGGAGCTAAGCTCCATCGGGCAGCGCACACCCTTGGGTATGTAGACGAACGAGCCGTCGGAGAACACGGCGCTGTTGAGCGCTGCGAAGAAGTTGTCGCGGTAGGGCACCACGCTTCCCAAGTACTCGCGCACGAGGTCGGGATGGTTCTTTATGGCGTCGCCGATTGAGCAGAAGATGATGCCTTTCTCGGCGAGGTGCTGCGAGAAGGTGGTCTTCACGCTCACGGAGTCCATGATGGCGTCTACCGCCACGCCGCTGAGTGCGAGTCGTTCTTCGAGAGGTATGCCGAGCTTGTCGAATGTCTTCATCAGCTCGGGGTCTATCTCCTTATTCTCGTTCTTCTTCTTTGCGAGCGGATCGGCGTAGTACGAAATCGCCTGATAGTCGATCTCGGGCACGTGCACGTGGCCCCACTTCGGCTCCTTCATCGTCTGCCAGTGGCGGAAAGCCTGCAGACGAAACTCGAGCATCCAGTCGGGTTCGCCCTTCTTGCTTGAGATGAGTCGCACGATGTCCTCGTTGAGTCCTTTCTCAATTATGTCTGTATGCACGTCGGTAGTGAAGCCGTACTCGTATTTCTGCTCCGCCACCTGGCGCACATAGGCGTTTTTTGTATCTTTATTTTCCATTTTCGTATATAAAAGTCAAGGGAGAGCGACCGATTGCGTCCGCCGTCCGATCGGATTGCGTTCGGTGTCCGATCGGGTTGCGTTCGCCGTCCAATCGGGTTGCGTTCGGTGCACGATGACTCAGCCTGCACTTTCAGGCTGCAAGACATCGGCATGCATATCTCCTAAAGAAATGCAAATTTACGAATAATGCGTTGATTATTCGAAGAAAACGTGGCTTTTTTCAGCCTAAAGGTTCATTTCCTTCGAGAGAATATTCTCGAGTTTCTCTGCCGAGAGCCTCAACTGGAACGCGCCCTTGATAGCCACGCTGATGCCGCCGGTCTCTTCGGACACTACGATGGCTATGGCGTCGGAGTCTTGCGAGATGCCGAGCGCGGCGCGGTGGCGCAGTCCGAGCTCCTTCGGTATGTCGTGGTTGTGCGACACGGGCAGGATGCAGCCGGCGGCGCGTATGCGCTTGCCCACGATTATCATGGCGCCGTCGTGCAGCGGCGAGTTCTTGAAGAAGATGTTCTCTATGAGTCGCTGGTTGATGCGCGCGTCTATCACGTCGCCGGTGTCGACGATGTCGTCGAGGCGTATGCCGCGCTCAATGACGATGAGCGCTCCCACCTTGCCGCGCGAGAGGTCGATGCACGCCATGACGATGGGCATGATGGTCTCCTTGTCCACTATCTTCTCCTTGCTTGCGCCTACGAACAGATTGGCGAAGGCGCGGAAGCGCTGGTGGGCGCCGAGCGAGTAGAGGAAGCGGCGTATCTCTTCCTGAAAGAGCACGATGATGCCGATGACGCCCACCGACACGAGCTTGTCGAGGATGGCGCCGAGCAGGCGCATCTCGAGCACCTGACTCACGAAGAGCCACACGAGCACGAACACGATGATGCCGATGAAGACGTTGAGCGAACGGCTCTCCTTCATCAGACGATAGATGTAGTAGAGCATCAGGGCGACAAGAAATATGTCGATGATGTCTTTTATTCCGAAGTCGAACATATTTTGAGTGTTGAATGTGGAGTGTTGAATGTTGAATGTTAACCTAATTGCTGCACAATTCGAATTGTTTCAAAGGCTTCCTTCACATCGTGCACACGCAGCATCGAGGCGCCTTTCTGCAGCGACACGGTGTGGAGCACGGTGGTGCCGTTGAGAGCCGTCGTGGGGTCGCCGCCGACGAGACGGTATATCATGCTCTTGCGCGACACGCCTACAAGCACGGGCAGCTCAAGCGCAAGCAGGCGCTCCGCCTCGCTCATTATCTCGTAGTTCTGCTCGAGCGTCTTGCCGAAGCAGTAGCCGGGGTCGAGAATGATGTCCTTCGCGCCGAGGTCGCGCAGGCGCTGCACCTCAGCCGCAAAGTTCTGCATCATCTTCGCCAGCGTGGGCTGCACCGACATCAGTATGTAGGGCACACCGAGCTGCGCCACGGTCTCGAACATGTCGCCCTCCTCGTGTATCTCCTTGCCTACGATGCCCGTTATGCCGCCTTCCGACACGTCGTTGATGATGTCGGCGCCGAACTCCTCCACACATCTGCGCGCCACAAGCGGGCGGTAGGTGTCTACCGACACGATGGCGTCGGGCTGCTCGCGGCGCACTATCTCGAGGGCGCGCTTCAGACGCTCGGTTTCTTCCTCAAGGCTCACCTCGTCGGCGCCGGGGCGTGTGGAGAAAGCGCCCACGTCGATGATGCGTCCGCCCTCGGCGATTATCTGGTTGGCGCGGTCGGCTATCTCTGCCTCGGTCTGCTTGCGCGATCCGCTGTAGAACGAGTCGGGCGTTGCGTTCAGTATGCCCATCACCATGGGCTTCGAGAGGTCGAGAAGTCGGCCTCGCACATTTATTGTATATTGCATATATGCTTGATAATTTGTTAATAACGAAACACAAAATACGCAATAAATATCCAAATAGCCAAACATTTTTAACAAAAAGATTTGGAAGTTTGGATTATTTAGTGTAATTTTGCCCATATAGTTTAACCAAAACTAACACAAACAATTATGAAAAAGTTATTATTAACACTCGCTTGTGCGATGACAAGCTTGTTCGCATCAGCGCAGGCAAAGACAGCTGCGGTCGGTCTTAATCTTAACTATGGTACAGAAATAGAGTCTCTCGGCCTTGGTGTCAAGGGTTCTTACTGCTTCACAGACAATATTCGTGGCGAGGCGTCGTTCAACTCTTCTTCCCGAAAGACCACTTCACAATGTGGGAAATCAACGCTAACGCTCACTACTTGTTCAACATTGGTGACAAGTTCAAGGTATATCCGCTCGTAGGTCTTACCTATGTACATGGACACTTGAGTGGCTTGGATGTCGACCTCGGTGATGGCGATTGGGATTATAACGGCAAGATAACAGTTAACAGTAGTTACGACACTGGCAAGTTTGGTGTGAACCTCGGTGGCGGTGCTCAGTACGACCTGACAGACAACCTCATGCTCAACTTCGAGGTGAAGTACAGTCTCGTGAGCGACTTGGACCAGTGCGTCATCAGTCTCGGTGCTGCATACAAGTTCTAAACGAATACACACATAATCATAAACAAAAGAGGGGCACACGCTCCTCTTTTTTTAATACACCCACTCCCCACAAGCTGCACCTCAACAATAAAAAACAGCAAGCTTATTTTGCATTGTCTTCGGTTTGCACTACCTTTGCACCGATAAATGCATCGATAAAAGTAAGAAGCAAAATGGAAATATCCGAACTTTACGAAATCTTTAAGCAACACCCCGTTGTTACAACCGACAGTCGCGACTGCCCCGTCGGTTCGTTGTTCTTCGCCTTGAAAGGCGCTTCGTTCAACGGCAACAAGTTTGCTGCGGCTGCGCTTGAGAAGGGCTGCGCTTATGCTGTTGTCGATGAAGCGGAGTACGTCGTTGAGGGCGACGCTCGCTTCATTCTCGTCGACAACTGTCTGCACACTCTGCAACAGCTCGCACGCTATCACCGCCGTGCGCTCGGCACGCCTATCATCGGCATCACCGGAACCAACGGCAAGACGACCACAAAGGAACTCACGGCTGCGGTGCTTCTGCAGAAATACAACGTGCTCTACACCGAGGGCAACTTCAACAACGACATCGGCGTGCCTAAGACATTGCTGCGCCTGAACTCCACACACGACATCGCGGTCGTGGAGATGGGCGCGTCGCACCCTGGCGACATCAAGACGCTGGTGGAGATAGTTGAGCCCGACTATGCGCTCATCACAAACGTGGGTCGTGCGCATCTGCAGGGCTTCGGTTCGTTCGAAGGCGTGATAAAGACTAAGGGCGAACTGTACGACTTTGTGCGTGCGGCTGCCAACGGCGAGAATGATGCTTACGCCATACGCGAGGTGAAGCGCCCGCGCTGCGTGTTCATCGACAACGACAACCCGTATCTCAACGGCATCGCCGACGGACTGAACCTTGTGCGCTACGGCTTAAACGCCGCTGATAAAAAGCTTTACGTTGCGGCTGAGGACGTAAAAAGCGAGCCGATGCTCAGCTTCTCGTGGGCGGCTGAGGGCAAGGCGCAGCACCATGTTGACAGCCACCTTATCGGTGCGTACAACATCACGAACATGCTTGCAGCCATAGCCGTCGGCACTTACTTCGGCGTGGAGGCAGACAAGATTGACGCTGCGCTGACCGGCTATGCGCCGAGCAACAACCGCTCACAGTTTGAGCAGACAACCTGCAACCGCCTCATCGTAGACGCCTACAACGCCAACCCGACGAGTATGGCGGCGGCGCTGAACAACTTCGAGGCTATCAATGCCGACCACAAGATGGCTATCATCGGCGACATGAAGGAGCTTGGCAGCGTGAGTCACGACGAGCATCAGCGCATCGTTGACCAGCTCAGCCGCATGAAGCTCGAAGAGGTGTGGCTCGTTGGCTCGGAGTTTGAGCACACAGCGACGCCGGCTGCGTTCCGCAAGTTTGAGAACGTAGCGGAGGTGAAGGAAGCTATTGCTTCTGAGAAACCTCGCGACCGCTACATCCTCATCAAGGGCAGCAACGGCACACGCCTATTCGAACTGCCCGAGAAACTATAGGAGGCTACGACATTCTTGCCGTAGTCAAAAAAAGCAGCGGAGGTCTCCGGCCTCCGCAGCACCAAGTCAGATAGACATCTTTATCAACTTAAAGACCTACACTGTTGCATGCTGCGGAGGCCGGAGACCTCCGCTACTTTTTACATTCTATTTCTGCGCATAGAGCCATTTCTTCTTGCTCTATCGCACTTCGCCTTCCAATATCGCATCCATCTGAGCAGATGTAGGCTCGGCAGGCAGGCGCTTTATCACATCCTTCACCTTTCTTTTCTGAGCAGCAGTCAGCACGAAGCTGTCCACGATGTCCTCATAGTAGGCTTTCAGGAATTTGCCGCGGTTGATGCGTCGGTTGACGCAATACTTTCCGTCGGTTATCGTCTCCAGGTCGAACGACTTGTACACGAGTTCGCAGCCGTCATAGTTGTGTTCGCCCTCGCCTTGTGGGAAACTTGTGCTGACGGGGTTGGGCTTTGTGCCCCATTTCGTGAGCGTCTCCTCGTAGAAGAACGCGATGCGGTCGTCTGCCTGCAGGTCCATACTGCTGTACATCGACACCGTAGAGCTCACCTGATAGCATCCGTCCCAGCCCGAGGCGAAGGCTTTCGCGTTGCGCATGTCGTCGGGTGAGGCAAGTTCTTTATAGAATATGCTAACGTTGTTGCGACCCGTGCCTGTAGGCACCGACTGCAGCGCTACGTACATCGGCTTGCCGTCGCTGTTGCGCATGGCTGGAACGATGAGCATCTCGCCGTTTGTGGGGTTGGTGCTCGGCGCGAGCGCGAGTCCGTCCATCGTAGCCTTCTCGGGCTTGTCCCAGCAGCCTTCGCCGGTCTTTGTGTTGCTGTAGGTGTAGATGTTTAGCAGTCGGCAGCCCGACGCTCTGCTGGTTATTATCACCCGACCGTCGGGCAGTTCCTCGCACTTCGGTTCGTCACCGCCTGGCACGGGCAGAGCAGCAGCGCCGCCGAGAGCGTGCCATGAGCGTCCGAAGTCGTCGGAATATATCACGCGGTTGCCGTTGGGACGCGCCGTGAGTGCGGCATAGATGCGATAGTAGTCGCCCACCTTCACTACTCTACTCTGGAACAGCTTGCCACTGCCGACGAAGGCGGCGTCCACGACATTGCCATTGTCGAACAAGCCGTATATATCCTCGGTCTGGTCAACCGGTTTCTGCCATGTGCGTCCGCCGTCGGTGCTGCGTATTGCGGCGATGAGGTTCGGGTTCTGTCTGTTTGTGCTGGGCTTGCCGTACACCGTACAGCCCGCAACAGCCATGATGAGCACCTCGTTGCGCTCGCGATCCATCACTACAGCCGGGTCGCCGTAGGCAGCTTCCATCGGAGTCTTATGAGCGTTGATGAGCGAAGTGTCGCCACAAGCCACGTCAATCTCATGCTCGCTCCATGTTCTGCCGTTGTCGTAGCTCAGTTTCACCACGCAGTCGACGCGTCCGAAGCCGGGGTCGGTGCCGCAGACGAGGCGTGCCGCACTCGCAACGAGGCGTCCGCCGTGACCGCAGGTGATGCCTGGTATGCGATAAGGCGGAACGTCGATACTGCCCTTCGCCGTACTGAACAGGATTGTGCCGTCGGCGTAGGCTGCAACGGTGAGCAGCAACATGCCGAGAGAGAATAGAATTTTCTTCATTGTAGTTTGGTTTTACTTTTTTATCTTTTTACTTTTTTACCTTTTAAAAGTTATGTTCTCCTCCTTGAACTTATCTTTCGGCTGCGGATGCTCCGCCGGATATCCGATAACAACCATGTTAAGCGGAACGAGATTGTCGGGGAGCGAGAGCGTTGCGCTTATCGCCTTGCTGCGTTCCTCGGAAGGATAGGCGCCAGTCCATACGGCGCCAAGACCCATAGCGTGAGCCGCAAGCAAGAGATTCTCTGTTGCAGCCGACGCATCCTGAATCCAGAAGTCGCGTCCGCCGCCTTCTATCACCTTATCCATATCGCCGCAGACCACAATGGCGAGCGGAGCCTTGAGCAGCATCTTCGCGTTAGGATTAGCACCCGCCAGACTGTCGAGCACGCTGCGCTGGTCTACAACCACGAAGTGCCACGGCTGCTTGTTCATCGCCGTAGGTGCAGCCATCGCCGCGCGCAGCATCTTCTCCACTTTCTTCTTCTCAACGGGGCGCGCCTCGTAGTCGCGTATGCTGGTACGCGTAGCGATATTGTCGAGCACAGCCTGCTCTTGCGTTTGCGACTCGCCGGCGTCTTCTGCGCCCGACACCAAGCGCACGCCAAGCACCACGACGGCAATGGCGAGCACTACGTTTAAAACGATTGACTTATTCTGTAAATTCATAATTCTTAATTGTATAATTCTTCAATTCCTCATTCAACACTCTTAATAAGCGCTCCCGTTGGGCACACGAAACGGCAGTAGGGGCGCGGCACCCACACCGACAGCACGATGAACAGCGCCGCGAGCACTATCACCCACACCGACGCCGACGAATAGAGGAACGCCGTGAACAGCTCGTAGTCGATCCATGCGGTGCATGTGCCGGTGAGCAGCAGCGCCATGAGCACGCCCCAGAGCAGATTGCGCAGCACGGAGAGCAGTTTCAGTACGCGCGGCGTGATGCGCAGCTTGCGTCGACTGAGCTTTCCGGCGAGTTCCTGCGCCGATCCGAACGGACAGATATTGGCGCAGTAGTGACCCGACCGACCCGCCAACGGGTATATCAGCGCCACTATCAGCATAAGCAGCGGAGCGGCAAGTACGCCAATCGTCGAAAGACTCACGCCGCCGGCAAAGATTCGCAGGAAGAGCGTGTAGGAGACGAACGTGCCGGTCCACAGACCGAGCACCACGACGTTCACCGCGAGCTGCACAAGATGCAGTCGGCGGTTGTTGTAGAAGAGCGGAACGATGGCTCCGAGCAGCACGACAATCAGCGCAACTATAGGGGGTGCACTTGTCTCAAGTGCACCAGCCGAGCCGCCCTCTATAGGGGATGCACTTGTCCCAAGTGCACCAACCGAGCCGCCCTCACCCCACTGACCATGCTGCTTGGCATAAGCCAGTCCGCGCTGCATGTTAGCTATTATCGCTCTTGACGAGAATGTAGCACCCGACACGGCGTCCACCTCCTCCACCAACGCCTCGTCCACCGACATGTTCTGCCAGTGGTTGAGCAGCTCCTTCGCGCGGTTGAAGAAGTCGGGCGACTCGGCGTTGGGTTCAGCCTCAACAGCCGCCACCCTGCCGTCCTTTATATGTATCTTCAGCGGCACCGGTCCGCCGTATCCCTGCACGTCCTTTGCCAGCGGCTTTGTGTTCACCACGAACGCTCCGTCGGGCGTCACCTCCAGCGTGTCGTTCTTCAGCGTCTTCGCCTCATGCGCCTCTCGCAAGTCGTGTCCTAATATCCTTCCGTCGCGCAGTATCGCCGCCGCAGCCAGTATCAGCACCACCACGACGAGCGACAACAGTCGCGCCCAGAATCCCTTCCTTTGTCTTTTTACCATATCGTTGTTCTTTTGTTATCCTTCATAGAATCCATTTGGACTCATGCTCGACCAGCGGATATACATTTCCTTATAATTGTCCTTAATAAACTCGCGTATTATACGAAGTTCCTTATCGGTAAGCACACCACGTACTTTCACCTCCGTATCACCATTTCCTTTTACAAAGAGTTTTGCAGAACCAGCCTCCGTCAGTCGTTTGTCGCTTGCGTGAACATGCATAGCTTCAATGATACAATGTGAAGTGAAATACAGGTAATAACCACAAATCATGAAATCAAAATATTTAGGCATACGACTCCTCCATGTATTTTTGATTCTTCTTCCAATAACCTTCCACAATACTCAATTCTACATCATTCATTGTAGTTTCAAGCACTTCGCCCTGTGGCGACAAAACCAATGCATGATGAGGAGCCTTAAGATCCAATACACGTATATTCGAGTCTTCTGTTTTAGTGAATGCATACCCGCAGACAATCATATCTGCCGTGGAGCATATCTTCGTTATATCTTCATTGTTCATAATTTCCGATTTTTACTGATTTTATGTCTTTCAAAAATGTTTCCGGATTGATATAGAGATTCTGAAGGATAGGCACAAGATCGATATATTCTTCTGTCACGCCCATCCCGTCATAGTCCGCCAAAACTACAAGGTAGCCGTCATCCCACGTCTTCACCTCAACATATCTTTTCAGTATTGCAGGCGTACGGAAGCGGATGTTATAGTCGGCATACTTGAATGATGTCATATCGCCTTTATTTGACAACACAGCCTGTGTTGCAGATTTTGCCGTATTCATAAATTCACCTCCTTAATCTTTTTTTGTTAGAATATAAAACTCTGTAGCAAAGATAATGCAAATTAAAGACAATACAAAATGTATTCGTTGATTTTTACTATCCATACATCATAATACGATATCATTACCACGCACAGGTAACATCATTACCACGCACAGGGAACATCATTACCACGCACAGGGAACATCGTTACCGCGTATCTGTAACGATGTTACCATGCCTTGGTAACAACCGTTATCTTTGGCATCAATCTGTTTTTGTTCGGCAGACAGCTGTAACTGGCTGCTTCTACCGACACATAAACGCAAAAAGGGCTGGACTCCTTGTGTGGAATCCAGCCCTTTCTGTTTTTGACTTATGTGTGTCTGCGAATAGCAGCAGTCTATTTCACCACCATCTTTCGACCGTTAACGATGTACAGACCCGGCTTCAGCTTCGGCGCCGCCTCCTTCACCGTCGTGTTGCGGAACAGCACTACGCCGTTCATCGAGCAGATTGTGACGCGCATGTCGCTGTCGGCGAATATCGCTTCCAGTCCACTTACTACCGTCGTCGTGCCGTGAACCTCAACATCGTGTGCAGGCATTGTCGCCGGAATCTCAATGTCCCAGCCGTTGAATTCTCTGTCTGCCGCAACCTCCGGGTCGGGAACGCTTATCGTTGCGCCGTACTCCAGTGTCTGTTCTAAGTAGAGTTCGCCGTCAAGGTATACAGTCAGACGGTAAGAGTTGATTGAGAACGCACCTGTCACCTCTACATCCTTTGCCGGCATCGTCTCGGGCAGACCCTGCCAACCTGAGAACGTGTAGCCCTCCTTTGTCGGATAAGCCTCGGCGGTGATTGTTGTGCCGTAGTCAACCTCTACCGACTTGTATTCTGCGCCGTCTACCTTGTACGTGAGCGTGTACTTGTTAACGGTGTAAGAACCCAGAACAACGATGTCGTGCGCCGGCATTACAGCAGGAACGTCCTGCCATCCGGCGAACGTGTGGCCCTCCTTGGCTGGTGCTTCGGGAGCGACAACCTCTTCGCCGTAAACGACGGTCTTGCTCTCGATAATCTCCTCACCAATCTTGAAGACTGCCTGGTAAGAATTGATAGAGAACGTACCCGTCACCTCTACATCGTGAGCCGGCATCGTCTCGGGCAGACCCTGCCAGCCTGAGAACGTGTAGCCCTCCTTCTCGGGAGCTGGCTCGGCGGTGATTGTTGTGCCGTAGTCAACCTCAACAGACTTGTATTCTGCGCCGTCTACCTTGTACGTGAGCGTGTACTTGTTCACGGTGTAAGAACCCATAACCACGATGTCGTGCGCCGGCATTACAGCAGGAACATCCTGCCATCCGGCGAACGTGCGGCCCTCCTTGGTCGGTGCTTCGGGAGCTACGACCTCTGCGCCATAAACGACGGTCTTGCTCTCGATAACCTCCTCACCAATCTTGAAGACAGCTTGGTAAGAGTTGATAGAGAACGTACCCGTCACCTCTACATCCTTTGCCGGCATCGTCTCGGGTAGACCCTGCCAACCAGAGAACGTGTAGCCCTCCTTCTCGGGAGCAGGCTCGGGAGTAAGAGCTGTGCCGTATAGCACATCCGACTCCTTGAAGCTGACGCCATCGAGAGTGTAGGTGAGATGATAGGACGTGAGTGCGAACTCGGCAGAAAGCGTTACGTCCTCCTTGCCAACGACAAGAGAACGTGGGTTGTCGGTAACGCCGTCCGACCACTGCACGAAGTGATGACCCTCGGCAGGAGTAGCGGTGACAGAAAGCGTGGTGCCCTCAGCCAAGCGTCCGCCCGACTCGCTGACCGTTCCGCCCTCGCCAGCCGACAGCGTAACGTCGTGATAGATGATGATCTTCACCTCGTAGGGCGAAGACGGATAGCCCAGACGCGCGTTGGACGAGAACGCAAAGCTGACATTCTCTACATCCTTCACCTCGCCCGTAGTCTTGTCGCGATAGCGGAACACCATCGACTCGCCACGCTCGCTGTTGCTGCGCGCACGGAGATAGAGGCAGTTGCCACCGGTGGGCAGAGGCAGCACCTCAGCCACGCCACGGCATTCGTCGCCGACGAACGTAGCCACGTCGTACTGCGTGTAATCCAACTTCTCTCCGGTGCCGAACACCACATCGAGATAAAGACTCATGTCGTAGCGGTAGGCGCTCGGATTGACGCTCCATGTGTCGGCGGCAGAAGCCGCGACACTATGGAAGAGCGCCATGAGGAGCGCGACTATCGCCATTGTATGTCTGATAATCGAACTTTTCATTGTGTATCGTTTTTATGGTTTAGCGTACGGCAATCTTATGATAGGTGTAGTGTGCGTCACTGCATACAACAGCAACGTAGACGCCACCCGACAGAGAAGAAATGTCGATGCCACTTTCGCTGATATGTGTCTCGTGCATCACCTTCTGACCGTTGATGTCGAAGAGCTCTACACTGCTGATGTTGTCGGCAGCCACGCCACTGATGACAAGACGCTTGCCAACCACGCTGAGACGCACGTCGCCGTCGTATGCCGCAGCACCGACAGTAGTTGTCTTGCCAACGTTGATAGCATACGGAGCGTCGATGCTGCCCACGAGACTCTCAGAGAAGTCGAGCGTCGCGGTAGCAAGCACGTCAGCGCCGTCGCAGTCGGTGACATGGAGAGTGATGCGGTCGCCCACGTTGCCGTAGACGTTCATCATCAGCAGTCCGCCGGCTATCTGACCGACACCGCGACACTCGCTGCCACAGAACGCAGCCAACAGATAGTCGGCATTGTCGGCAGCCATGCCGTTATCGTCGCAGACGGCAGCCACAACAGCCATCACAGACGGATACTTATGCTTGTCGAAAGCAAGCGGCAGACGGTCGGCGATGCCCTGCGTGTGCTGTGCGTGAGCCTTCGAGACGATGGTGGTATTGTAAGCCACCTGCTTCTCGGTCTGGCTCTGGTACATATAGCCCTTGCCCGGCACGAGCGTGGTGAGCGTGCCCACCCAGCGTTCGCCGTCGTACTGTGCGAAGCCGTCCTGACCGACGATAGCGTCGAGCTTCTCCACCGTAGTAGTGGCGAAAGCCTCATCGAGCGTCATGGTCTGCTCGGCAGGATAGCCAAGCCAGTTCCAGCCGTCGCTCAGAGCGATAGGCGTAGCCGGGTTCCATGCTACGCCACTGATACGCGGCAAAGCAACGGCAGCCGATGTTTCCACCTTGTAACTTTCAGACGCTTCGAGAGCGGAGAGCGTGCCGATGAGTCCGAGCTGCGGGTCGCGTACAAGCTCCTGCGTCTGACTCTGCACACGCTGTACGGCAGCGTCGTCAGCCAACTGCGCAGCAGTAAGACCGTCAGCGAAGCTGTGCGACATCCACGTCCAGCCCTCAGCCATGGCGATGTCCATATCCGACTTCTTCAGCGTGTAGCTGAACTCCTTCACCTCCGACACATCGTCGCTGCCCACCATTGTCATCGCCTTGATATGGGTGTCGTCGTTGATGACGATAGGCACGCTGTACTTGCGTCGGGTGCCGTTCTCGTCGCACGGGCACGAGCCGTCAGTAGTGAAGTAGATGGTAGCATCCTTCGAGTCGGTAGCCAGTTCGAGCTTAGTGCCGCGATATACGGCAGTGCCGCTGGCGCGTGAAGCGGTAGGAGCCTCGGCGGTGATAATCTCGGTCATCACGTCGACCGTACACTGTCCCTTCGCCGTAACGTCGTCGATAGAGAACGAGAGTTGGGTGCGTCCCGGGAGGTCGCCCTTTATCTTCACTACCGCCTTGCCCTCAGCGTCGAGAGTGAGGTCGGTGGCGTCGAGCGACGCAACCATATCCGACGAGTTGGCGATGTGAACGACGCGTCCGGCAGCAGCCTCACTCGGCAGAGCGTAGACGGTGAGTTCCTTCTCTGAACCGTAGAGCACCTTGGCGTTCTCGGCAGTGATCTGCTGCACCTCCTTCTCTACGTCGAGCGTCTGACTGTAGGTCTCGGTCATCGGGATGCCGGCATACGACATAACATTGCGGCTTACCATGAGGCGAATCTCGCCGGTTGTGGTGGCGAGAGCCTGCTCGGGCACGAATCTGACGCGCGAAGCGTAGCGCACAGCCTCAGCATCGTCGGGCGAAGCGTATTCGTCGGCAAGCGCCGCGTCTACGAGTTGTATCTCGCCAGCGAGCTTCTTTCCGCCAGCCGTCACGCTGATGTTGGCATCAGTAAGGGTTGTCGGGTCCATATACTTGTCGAACTGCACCTCTACACCCTCTTCGTATGCACGAGCCTCTACGACCTCAGGCTGCTTGTTCTGAGTGATTCCGACGTTCACCTCCAACTGCGGCGGCGGCACAGGCAGCCATTCGCTGTATGCGGTGAGGTATCCGTCCTTCTCGAACTTCACCTGCCAGAGTCCCTGCGGCACATCCCAACGATACATACCGTCCTCGTCGGTGAAGAGCGGGTTCTTCTGAGCATATTCCTCTGCGTTCCACATCACGATTTCCTCGTGCTTGTCGCCCCAAAGGTCCTCCACTTCTTCCTTATAGTAGATGGTGGCTTGCACGCCCTCCACACGATTCTCTGGCACAGCCTCATAGACGTAGCCTGCAGGGTCGTGGTTGATGGTGAGCGGGTCGAACGGCGGACGGTTGGGAGTATACTCGTCGTTGAACATGTCGTCAGGACAGTCGGATGTGCGCCTTATAAGGCTCTTCACCTCGGTGAGGTGCTCAATGTTTGTTCGAGCATAGCAGCTCTCCCAATGACTCAAGCCCTTGTCGATGCCGTACGAAACAAGATTAAGGACGAGCGAAGCGCCTAATGTCTCAGGAGCGGATGCCACTCCGGCAATGCCAAGAGCCGTATTACCCAAGTCGCCAACGCCCTTCGAAGCATCTCTTACAACGATCCATGTTCTGTACTTTTTAGCCAATGCTATGATCGACTCGACATCATTGCCAGCACAAGACTCCTTTACCGACTCGATGATGCGGGTCCATTCCTTCATACGGTCGTAGCCGACAAGGATATCAGTTCCGACAGTCCAACCGCCGACAAAAGCGCCTACTCCACCTAATGCGTTGCCAGCAATCTTAAGGTTTTTGAGATTCTTAAGATTCTTGCCGACACTTGCTTCCAGGCTTTCTATCTCAGCCTTTACATTCGGATTCTTATTGCCTGCAAGAGCTACGAGCTGGTCGAAATTGTCGCTGAAATATCTTGTCTGCATCGACTCGCCCAGTGCTATAGACAAATCGGCTGCACTTAGGATATCTCCAACCTTGCCTGCCCACTCTGCATAGAGTTCTCTTTGCTCTTTGGCAACAGCATTGTAGAAGGCAGCAACAGCCTCATCCGAGTCAGCGTCGAAGCTGGCAGGAATGTCGTTGTTTCGGCTACTCCACACATCGCCGTTAGAGTTGCGGACGGTGAAGTCGGTGTTGCCGTTGAAGCCTTCGGCTATTGACTCGAAGTTGTAATCGCCAGGCGATACATATTCTGCCGATCCCTTGTCAGAAGAAACGGAAGCCGAGATGTCGGTTCCAGGCAAAGACACGTTCGTATCATAAGGATTCGGAGCATCCTGCATGTATCGGTCTGCATCCGGATTCTTGTCCTCCTCGCGTTCGCCGAACAGTATCGCACTACCTCCGTTATAGTCGGCGTCTTCAAGTATGCCGAGGTTCACGTTTCCGCTACTTCCGTAGGCAGGAACGTCGTCATTGCCGGTGTAGTATTTGTATACACGTTTCTTGACACGTGTGATATACGCTATCTTCTCCTCACGTGTCACGTCGTCGCGCTTGATATATACGAAGGCGTCGTCAACGAGTTGCTTGAACTCGTCTGCCTTGTCCTTCTCGTTCGCCATCTGGTCTTCAAACTTCTTTGCGATGAGCTTAGCCTGAGCCGAGTCGTAGCTGTAGTCGCCCTTCGCAATGTAGTTGACGCTGAGGTTAACGATGCCGTTGTAGGTATCGAACTTCACGTTGGCAAACCATATCGACTTGCGAGTGTCGTAACTGCAGTCGATAGTGCGCACCGAACCGTCCTCGCCGAAGATGTTCAGATACACCTCCTGCAGCACATCGGCGCTGTTATTGGTAAAGTCGAGCGTGAACAGCACGTTGTCGGGCGTGTAGTACCACGAGTGTGAGGTGGTGCCCTTCTCGAAGTCGAACACGATTGTCGGGTTCGTGTTCATGGTCACCGTCTTTATCTTCGGATAGTTGCTGATGTATGTCACGTTCTTTGTCTCGGTGAGAAGCATACTGCCCGACTCGGTCGTAATCTTCGCCGAGATTGGATACTCGTTCAGATTAAACACATTGAGCAACGTACACTCTGCACTCCAACTGCCGTTCGCCTTTGCCATGGTGTGACCTACGAGTTCGTTGTCCGAGTATACGTCTACCTTAGAACGTGCCGGCGCCGAACCAGCCACATTGATTGTAGCCGATGTTATTATCTCGGGCACAATGATGTCGAGTGTCTTCACCTCCACAGTTGCAGAGCCGATGGGCTGCGTGAGCGTGGCGCCCTTGTAGTCGAACACTACCGATGCGGTGGCGTTGAACGTGCTGCTGGCAGTTGGTATCACGCAGAAGCGCGTCTGAGCCTGATAGTTGTCGCCGAGCTGTACGGTGAGTCGCTTGCCGCTGAGTGTGTACGGCATGAGCTTCGGACCCTGAATGACTGACTTCTCCACGAAGTCGCAAGCGTCAGGAAGGTCTACAACGAGCTTCACATTGCTTATGTCGCTCTTGTATACGCCCTTGAAGTCGACCACCGAACTTAGCGTGAGATACTTGCCGTTGGTGATGCTACTCTTGTTGGAAGAGAACGAGGTTGAAGCCGTTGTATAGCTGAACAGACTCTCGTCGAATGCCGGAACGGTAGCGTTGTGCACGGTCGCAATCTTTCCTGTCTCCACCTTTACCGCGTTCTTCACGTAGTCCTTGCCTTCGCTGAGTCCTATCTCGTCAAACGCAGACAGACGCAGGATGGAGTTCATCAGTTCCGACTGACCCATCGTGACGAGTGTGTACTCGCCGTCGTCCACATCAGCGAACGAAGCCTTAGCCTCAGCGTATGCGGTCTTCTTCAGCAATTCGCCCTTGTCAGTATAGAGCATTGCTGTCACGGCGCGGTTGTCGGTCATCTCGAACGATGCTTCTATGCAGCCCTTGCCTACGATGTCGAACGTAGCCTGTGCGCGGCGGTTATCGTCCACCGTCACCATGCGTTCTATCGGACTGAATGCGCCGGTCTTAGACACTGCAGTAAGACGCAGCTGGTCGCCGATGTTCATGGTTTCGTCGAGCACGGTGAGTGTAGGATACTGCACCGAGAGGTCTTTCTGCTCACGGTTCTGCGTCACGTTGAACACGCTGACAGTCACGTTGCGATGGTCGGCGTAGAAGTTCTGCGTTTCTTCCGCTCCGGCTGCCTTATACGTGAATCCGTAAGCGATGCGTGCGCCCACCATCGACTTCATCACAGCCTTGCCCATGTCGCGCTGTGTCTCGTCGTCTGCAAATGCGCCGAGCGTGTCGAGCTTGTTCACGCACTCCGTAGCTGATACGACGAGGTGTGTCTCGGGCGCAGCCAGAACAGATAAGGTCCATTGTCCGCGACGGTCGGTCTTTGTGGTGAACGTCTTCTGGAACTTGCCATTGAGCGTTTGCGTTGCCGACACCGAAGCGTCTGCTATATATATGTCGTCATCGCCAACAACGGTACCGGTAAGGGTGATGGTGCGCAGCGGCTGCAGTTTTACAACGCAGATATTGTTGGCACCGCTCACGCTGATTGCGGTGTCGGCAGGAGCCTTGTACGCTGTGCCGAGCTTGTCGCTGAGCGTAACGCGGCATACGAGCTGCTGACCTTCAGGAATCTCGCCCAACGATACTGCCTTGCGCAGATATACCGTCGTACCGTCTTCGAGCGGCTTTAGCCATTCTACGGTTGCCATCGACGTGAGGTTCTCGCCTTCGGGCGAAACCACCTTTGCCGCAACGGTGTGCAGAGGCTTCAATGTGCCGAACGCCACTTCCATGTCGCCATCCGGTATGGTTACGTTCTCGATGCGTCCTATCTCAAGTCCTGCACGCGAGTACATATATACATTATACTGCTCGTCCTTGCGCAGTCCGCTGAACGTGTATATCTGTCGGTCGGTGATGACATACTTCTGTCGCACGCCCGAGTTGATGTTCACCAGTTCGATGGTGTTGTTCTTGTAGCGTCCGTCCTTGCCTTCAGCCGGCAGGTTCACCTGCAGCATGTGTGCGTCGTTGGTGATAGGCTGAATGGTGAACTCCTTCCAACCTTCGGCGACAGCATACAGTTCTACAGCCTCTTCCGGCACATAGACGATGCAGTTGGCTTTGTTCGTAAAGTTGAGGAACGTCTCGCTATAGCAGCTCGGCGGCTCCATTGCGTAGACGGTGAGCGCGATGAGGTTCTGGCAGTTGCCGAACACTTCGTAGCCCAATTCTGAGATGGAAGCAGGAAGCACAACCGACGCAACCGACAAATCATAGAAAGCCTGGTAGGGCACACTCGTAGCGCCTCCCGTACGCGAGAGGTCGATAGCCGAAGCATTCTTGAGGCCGCTCAAACTGTAGAAGTCATCATTTGCCATGCGTCCCTTCACTATCAGTCGGTTCACGTTCTGATAGTTGTCGCTGCCCACAGTGGTGCTGAGCGCATTGAAGAGTTCGCCTGGTGTGAAGTCGTCGATGATGGCGAGTCCGGTGGCGGCGTTGTAGTAGTTGGCACCCGGATTGCCTGGCGACTCGGGGTCATAGACGAGTATCGCCACAACCTGCGCGCCAGCGTCAGTCATAGTGCCTGTGAAGTAAGTAGACTTTTCCTCCTGCGCCACACCGTTCAACATCCATCCCTTGAAGCGGTAGCCTGTTGCGGGATTGGCTCTGACGGTATATGTCTCTCCTGACACCACCTCAGAAGCCGAGAGCGAGAGCCTTGCTGCTCCTGCCGGCGAGGCGATGGCTGTAAGCGGTCGCTTCAGCTTAGGCTGCTCGGGGTCTTTGGGGTTGGTAGGGTTGTAGACGTAGTTGGCTGTGAACACCACGTCAGAAGCCGGCATTTCGAAGTTGTAGTAGCTGTTGGTGCTGACGGTCTTGCCGTCGCGTGTCCAGCCTTTGAACACGTAGCCCGAGTAGGTGTTTGCAGAGATGCTCACCCAATCGCCCTCCTTGTAGGTGCCTGCGTCCGAAAGCGAAGCAGCACCGATAGGGTTGCATACCACAGTGAGCTTATACGTCTTCACGGGAGGCGTCGGCGGCTGCGGATCGGAAGGCGATTCGGGGTCGTACACGATGTCTGCCATGAGCGTGACGTCGGTAACTGAAGGCATTACGAAATGGTATTCGCTGTACTGCTTTTCAAGCTGCTTGCTGTCGAGCGTAAGGCTGCGGAGTCGGTAGCCGCTGTTCAGGTTTACGTTCAGATATACGTTCGAGCCGTCGGTGATGTATGCTTCGCCATCGCCTCTGAACGAGCCGTATTCTGCGCTGTATGTGTTATAGTTGAGAGCGCTGAGACCGCCCTTGTTGTTGGTTCTGAACGAGAGCTTACTCTTTGCCTTGTAGGTGTATGTGGCGGATGTGACGAGGCTCACGCCGTTCGCATTGACGCACACCGCCTTTAGCGTGGCGTCTGCACCTGTCTGAATCTCCACCGGAGCGGTATATACCATGCCGTTGTCTGCCGTCGGGTCGGTGCCGTCGAGCGTGTAGCGTATGGTTGTTGCGGGCTCGTTGAGGTCGGTGATAACCGCTTGGAACGTGCGGTAGAACTCGCCGCTCCCGTGCGAGATGACCGGCGCCTTCGGCTTGGGTTTCACCTCGCCCGTCGAGTTGAGATACACCTTGATGTTCTTCACGCGGAACTGTCCTTTGTTGATATTGAACAGCACCTCGCTTGCAGCCGTGCTGCTCTCCCATGTGTACAGCTTGGCTGTGGCGTCGTAGCTCACGCTGCCTTCGCTGGCAGAGAGCGTGGTGGCGTCGTTCTTGTATGTCTCTGTCAGAAACTCCACCTTCGACACGTTGCACTCTGCCGGAACAGACATGGTGATGGTGTTGCCGGTGTACACTCTGACTGCACCATTGTAATACCTCGGAGGTATCGAGTTGGTATTCTTGTCGAACACGAACGAGATGCCTGTGGCCTCGTCGTCCAGGCTCGCTACGTCGGTGCCGTTGCCGAGAGTCTGGTCGGGTACCAGCTCGACGACGGTTTGTGCCGACAGCGGGCAGCCGGCTACCCACCCCGCTATGAGCAGGGCGAGCAGCATGGCCGTTCGTTGTATGTTAATAAATAGGTGTTTCATAAGACCGGGTTTTTTACTTTATCACTGTCTTGTATGTCTTGTCGCCGCATACTACGACGTAGATGCCTGCCTGTGCCTTTGTCTTGAACTCGGCGTAGCTGCCGCTGAAGACGGTCATGCCTGCTGCGTTCACTACTGTCACGTCGGCGTCGGCACCTATCTCAGCTGCGATAGCGTCGATAGCGGTCAGAGGCGACTTGAAGCTTATCTGGAAGCGGCCTGCCGTAGTGCCGGCTGCTGCCTCGAAGGTGTAAGCGCCTTCGCAGAGGTTCACGGTTGTGCCTGTCTCGCGGTCGGTGAGCATTACGGTCCAGTCGGCTGTGTAGCGGCCAGAGAGCGTAATGGTATATTCGCCTGCCTTGGCTGTGCGGATGGCGAGCTGTGCTGTGCCGTCTGCGAGCGGACGTTCGCAGATGTCGTACTTCACGTCGGCGTCTACGTATATCTCGGCGCCCGACGGCTTAGAGGCGAAGAACTTGGCTGCGTCGCGCGAGCAGTCGTAGCCCATCGAAGCCTTCTCGTTCAGCACGATGCGTGTGCGGTTGTCGCTGCCGCAGCCCTCTATGGTGAAGTTGAAGACATTGCGCTGTGCGCCGTCGATGCTGCGTGCCGGAGCGTTGTTGACACCAGGCTTCTGAGAGTCGGTCTTGGTAGCCTTGAGCGCGTCGTTGTAGTGCATACGTCCCTCGGCGCCGAACACCATCTGCTCTACATCAATAGGACGCTGCACGAAGAACGACTCGTAAGGACGCAGGATGATGTCGTCGTCAATAGGCGAGTAAGCCTGATAGTTGTCGCCCGTCCAGAGCACTATAGGCGAGTAGAACTCGTCCTTCAGCTGGTTCATGCTGAAGTAGCACGGGTACGGGTTGCCCACGAGGTTCCACGAGCGGTTGTGGGCGAACTCTGAAGCGTGCTCCTCAAGCGGCACGATGATGTCGTTCGAGGTGAAGAGACGGTTCTTCGTCACGGTGTTGCGCGACGGGAATACCACTACTGCCTCGTTGTTGTTTCCGCTCTCAGTGGTGGTGTTGTTGGCAGCCTGAATGATGTAGCCCTTGCCTGCCTGCAGCACGCCGTCTGCCGGCACCGGCTCCCAATTGCTTGAGGCGCCTGTCTGTTCGGTCTGGTCGCCGGTAGCAGCCGCACGCTTAGCGCTGTTGTACTGGCGGATGACGTAGTCGGTGTTGTTGAGTGCGTATACGTCGCTCATCTGCACGTCGTACTGGAACGAGATGAAGTGCCATGTGTTCGTCTCGAACGTCACTTTGCAGAGCACGCTGTCGGCGCGCATATTCTCTGCGTTGTTGACGAGTGTCGGTCGGCGGTCGTTGCTGTAGTAGATGCCATTGTTCTCGTTGATACTATTGTAGCTGCGTCTGTAGAAGTAGTTGTTGATGGTGAATACGCCTGCCGAGAGTGTGCCGTCGCCCGAAGCGGTGAGCTGTCCGACGCTGTTCTTTACAGAGCTTCCCCAGTAGTCGTTGTCGATATTGTAGTCGAGCGTCATGTTCGGGTTGTCCTGCAGCACGGCGTTGTCTCCCGACTGGAGGTCGAACGTCATCGGTCGCTTGACGTAGATGTTCTTCACCGGCTCGTTGAGCGGCTTCATGATGTAGAACTCGTTCCAGTACTGTGCGTCGCGGTAGGCGTCGATAGTAAACGGAGCTATGTAGAGCGTACAGTGGTTGAGGTCCATGCCGTCGGTGAAGCTGCCGGTTGCAAGCGGAGGCACGATGGCCTTGCACTTCACGGTGAGCAGACCGCTGCAGTTCTGCAGTATGCCGTAGGCGATGTCCTCAACGCTCGACGGTATGGTGAGCTCGGTGAGGGCGCTACAATTAGAGAATGCATACGAACCTATCTTGGTAAGTGTCTCGGGCAGGGTGATGCTGCTGAGGGCGCTGCATCCGCTGAATGCGTTTTCGCCGATAGTCGTAACCGACTCGGGCACAACTATCTCGCTAAGCGCCGAGCAGTTCTGGAACGTACAGCTGCCAATGGTGCGAAGCGTCGGCGGGAGCGTTACTTTCTGTAGCTGCTTGCAGCTGCTGAACACATTGTTCTCGAGAGCTGTGATGGTCTGCGGAACGGCTATTTCTGTTATTGCCGTACCGGCGAAGGCGTTAGAACCGAGAGTCTGCAGCGCGTCTGAGAGGACAGTGGGTGCGAACATGCTGCAAGTATTGAACGTATACGATCCGATGTACGCAACCTTCGAGATGTCGAAGTCGGCGAGCTTGTAGCAGCTGTTGAATGCGTAGTTTTCGATGCGTTCAACGCCGGCGGCGTTCACCTTAGCGAGACGCTGGCAGCCGTTGAATGCATAGCTTGGTATGATCTTGAGGTTCTCGGGCAGCGTAATCTCCTTGATGGTCTTTTGTCCGTTGAGGAACGACGAAGGCAGAGCCTGGAACGTAGCGTCGGCGAGGTCGAGACAGCGCAGACGTGTGAGCTTCTTCATGTTAGAGAGGTCGGTATCGTTGAGCGCACCTATCACCTTCACGTTGACGCCCTTGCTCCAGTCGGCGTCGGTCATCTCGATGTATGTCTGTGCGAACTCGCCCTTGCGCTGCACGTTCACGGCGAGCCAGTCGAAGTCCCAGCCCTCGGGCATGAGTTCGGCTCTATTCCAATTGGAATTGGCGCTATATTGGTCGTATGCCTCCTTGGCTCCGATATATACAATGTAAGACGACGGAATGCTCCAGTCGGTTGTAGGCATGTTGCCCTTCATGTGCAGCTCGTTGAGACGGCACATTGAGTTGTTCCAGTTGAGATAGATCTGGTCGTAGCCAGCGGGCACGGCGAGCGACTTCAGGTTAGGCGCTTTCTCGAATATGCGGTATGAGGTTTCGTAGTAGCTGCTGTTGCCGGCAGAAGTGATCTGCATGACGCTACCATTCTCGTACGGTGTCGATTCGGGCAGCTGTATGCTGTCCTGCTCAGTGAATATCTCAACGACACAGAAGCGGTCGCCGTTCTGCATAATGCTGAAGTAGTCGCCTTCGCGTTCGCCTGCAATCACCCAGCTGTCCTGTATTCTCGGCTCGGGATAGAACGACTTCTCCTCGCCTATGAGCACGCGCTTTGCGCCGAGGTGTCCGTAGTTGTTGCGGTTCACACCGTAAGGCATGTGCACATAAATCTGGCTCAGGTCGGCTTCTCGCTTAATTGAGAAGTTTCCGCTCAAGAAAAGGTCGGTGATGGCTGATCCTTCGAAGTTGAAATACAGCTGCTCCACGTTCGTGAGGTCGAGCGTGGTCACGCTCTGTGCTTCCGACCAATCGAAGCGGTTCAGTCTTGCGTTGCCGAATATCTCCACCTTGTGCTTCACGCTGTCGAGCACTACGCTGTCGGGGATGGTGACGGTGGTGGCTGTGGTGCGTATGCCCACTACGCCAAGCTCTCCGTCGAAGTAGTCGAACTCGAGCGTGGTGAGGCTGTCGGCGCACATCGCCTCGAGCTTCTTCAGCTCCCAGCCTTCGGGCTTCAGCTCGGCTGAGTTCCATGCGTCGTCGTACTTGAAGTCGTTGTAAATATCCTGCGAAGCGATGTACACGCTCATGCCCGAAGGCAGGGCGTACTGCGTCTCGGGCTTAGAGCCCATAATGTGAAGCTCGGTGAAAGGCGCTGCTTCCCAGTCGACAAAGAGTTTCTGACAGCGTTCGGGGAGAACAACCGACTTGAGGTTGGGCGCCTTGGCGTAAAGCGCCTCCGGAGTGGCGGTGTGCTGCGCGCCGAACTGTGTGATGTATATTCTGCTGCCATACCAGCTGCTTGTAGTCGGCAGAACTACGCTCTCTTCCTGCGTGATGATCTCAACAAGGTTGAGGTAGCCAGCGTTATTCATTAAGCCGAAATAATCGCCCTCGCGTTCGCCAGGCATTATCCAAGCGGCGTCAAATGCCGACTCGGGATACTCGGGCTGCTCCTCGCCGATAAGGATGCGCTTGAAGCCAAAGTTCTTATACTGAGAGCGCAAATAGCCGTAAGGCAGATGCAGATAGATATTGCCCAGATAGCCGTAGCTATTAATCGAGCAATAGGTGGATAGATAGAGGTCGGTTACGGAAGAACCGCCGAACAGCAGATTCACATCCTTCACACCGCTGAGGTCGAGCGCGGTGACGCTCTGCGAACCCGACCAGTCGAACGTGTCGAACTTCGGTTTGCCGAACAGTTCTACTACGTACTCCTTATCGTTTATAAACACGCTGCTCGGAGCTACAAAGGAGGTAGCTGTGGTGTTCATGCCCACCATGCACAACGTATCGCCGGCGAGATACAGGCCGAGCGTCGTCACGGTGTCGGGGCATACTATGGTGTAGGCGTTGGCAGCCATATCCTCGGTGATGCCAAGACCGGGCAGATTTTTCTCGGCGCTCCACTTCTCTGCCACGAGAATTTCGCGAGAAGAGTAGAACGCGTTGTCGTGCGACTTGATGACGGTGCTCTTGTCACTCTTCTGAACGCTGAATGCAAGATACATCTTCTTTTCATCGGGCACCCAAGTGTCTACAAAGAAATCGCTTGTATAGTTGTTCTCGGCGCTAAGCGTCACTTCCGTCGAATTCTGGATATACAGCGTGCTTCCATCATCTGCTAAATAGAGAATGCAAGGCTTTACGACTGCGTCGCCGTCAGCTTCCAGCCTGCCGCTGAAGTTGTACATGTTCTTATACGATGCCACCCATGAGTCTACGCCGTCCTTCTGCTTCGTGAGCAGGGCGTTGAAGCTAAGATCGCTACCCGTAATCTCTATGACATTGGAGGCAAGATCAACAGTAACGTAGCCATTGTGCGCCAGCGATGTGCCGTCATCGAACTTCCACAAGTCGACCACCTGTGTCTGCTGGCTGCTCTTCAGCTTCTTCATGCCGGCAGCCTTGCCCTTGTCCGGCACCTTGAACTTCGCCAAGGCGAGACTCGCCTCGTCTATCTTCTTATCGTTTAGCGACTTGCTCTGCTTTTGGGAGGCAGAACCTAACATTTGCTTTAGTTGACTGATGGGGCCTTGACCGGTTGCGGCAAAGGCGAGTGTACACAGAACGGCTGCGAACACACCCAGAGTGATAAGCGTTCTTTTCATTGTGTTGAGTTTTTGGATTGTTTATGTTATTTCTATCTAATTTCTGTATTGACGTGCCTTAAACCTCTATTCTAACTTCTGCATTGACGGCGTGAACGCTATTCTGATTGATACATTGACGGCGTATAACGTTGCAGCCAACTCCTTGTGCAGGGGCATCAACGTCTATTATTGCACAGTTAGGGTTTATGGTTTCTGGGGTTGTCTAGTTTTTTACTTAATTCGGGTTTAGTTTTTTATTTAATTACGGGTTTAGTTAGCTTTTAGTTTCGGGGATTTTAATAAGTTTTCGTTTAGTTCAGTCTATTCATGTTCTACAGAACAAGCACACATAGGGAGCAATTAAATCTCAAGGTCTAGTCAGTAAGCAGGCGCAAAAGCCTGTCATTTGCAAAGATAGTATATTTTTTAATACAATGCACATTTTCTTCAACTTTTTTTTCGCACTCCAGTTTTCATATCCCTCTCCCACTGCGTTTTACAAGCCCAGCCACCACCTTTTCCGCTACACTGGCAACGAGCGGTTCGTGGTAGAGCGGGCTAACAATGCAAAGATAAAGGTGGGCCGTCCATTCTATTTTTAAAATACCTTTCAAATTCATGCATAAGGATGACGGACGAATCGCCCAAATCATCTCTTGAGAAGAAAGACCTGCAGTAGCTCTCCATCTTTTCGCTTATCTCCACCAAGATGGCATTTTGCTCGTATTCCTTGATGCCTGCCTTCGCCCTCGCTATATACGGGTTCATGATTTCGGCTATTCCGTCGTCCATCTCCACCGTCAAATCATCGAGCGAGACTTTTGCAGAGGCAGGCTCCGCAGAGTTGCGGTTGGTAGCAGTACGCTCGAATGCTTTAAAAGAATGGCATAGCTGTCAGAGTCGGACAGTCCGAAGTCAAAAGCGATTCGTACTGTCCTCTTCCGCGATAATCCTCGGCAAGTGCTTTCAGCACAAACCACTGACCATACTTCCTTGCCTTCACGATAACAGTATACTTTGAAGAAGCAATTTCTTCAAAGTCGCTGTAAGTGTTAGTCATCAAACCGTTAGGAGCAGTGAAGAAGTCGGAAGTAGTGCGGCTCATCGTTGTTTCTTGTTATTTAGTGAAGGATATTATTAATAAAAGGTAGCAGGTATGTATGAAAAAAGCGATATGGCAATCTCCGAACAGAAATCTCCATATCGCTTATTATTATCTTGCCTCAAGCCGCATCAGCACAGCCTAAAGCGATTAATATTCGTCCTCGTTGAAGAGGAAGTCCTCTTTTGTGGGGTAGTCGGGCCATAAGTCCTCGATGCTTTCATAAACATCACCCTCATCCTCAATCTCCTGAAGGTTCTCAAGCACTTCGAGCGGAGCGCCAGAACGCATAGCATAGTCGATGAGTTCGTCTTTAGTTGCTGGCCAAGGGGCGTCTTCCAACTTGGAAGCCAATTCAAGTGTCCAATACATAGTCGTAAGTTTTAAATGTCGTACTTTAATATGTTTTTTCTAAGAGCCGCGAGGCACTGTTCTTCATGGATTGCCACCCTGCTCTAACCGATTGCAAAAATAGTAAATTTTGCGTTATTTGCAAGAGATATAGAGTTTTTTTTCGTCTATGGATGAAATAAAGTTTAAATTGAGAGCCAAAACAAAGAAATAGTCAGACAGACGGTTTACATATTGCATCGCGAGCGGGTCTACTCGATACTGGTGCGACATGGCTACCATGCTGCGTTCGGCGCGGCGTGTCACGGTGCGGCAGATGTGCGACTCTGCTGCTGTAGCGCATCCTCCAGGCAGAACGAAGGTGGTGGGCTCGGGAGTCTGCTGCTGGAGCGTGTCGATTGAGCTTTCGAGCTGTGCGATGTCGGCAGCTGTGAGGTGCGAGCTCATCGTGAAGTCTGAATTCGACAGTTCGCCGCCGATATGAAACAGCAGTTGCTGTACGCGTATGAGCACAGCAGATTCTCGTTCGGGCACGCCGAACGAGAGGAGCAGACCTATATGGGCGTTCAGCTCGTCGAGGTCGCCACACACGGCGATACGTATGTCGTCCTTCGACACACGCTTGCCGCCTACAAGCGAGGTTTGTCCCGTGTCACCATGTCGTGTGTATAGCTTCATAGGCATCGTTCTATTTAATGGTTCTTGTCGATATACTGATGGGGCGTGAAGTCTAAAAGTTTACAATGTAATTAGTCTTGTGGCGGTCGGTATCGAAGAAGGCAATGCCGCAATAATAAAGATCGTAGCTCACACTCACCTTCTCACTCTCTACAAGGCGCTGCCACATTCGCGAAGCCACGGGGTTGGTACAGATATCCTCTACGACGAACACAGACTCCTGGTCCGATTCTGCGAGCGCAATCTCAAGAAAGTCGTCGCAGCCGTCAATCGGACAGATTCTCATAAGACGTGCATTGAGTGCGTCAAGCACCTCATTATAGACATTAAGCACTCGTGTCGCACAGCATCCATGCTTTACGTAATCGGCAAGCAGACTGCTCTCCTCGCTATAATCGACCATCTGATTCGTACGGCAGAAATTGGAGAGACGGAAATAGAGCTCCATACGCTTTCGCGTCAGCCAATCAAGCGCAGGGTACTTCTTGCGCAAATCATCGTAGGCATAATACGGATAGTGCTCGCTGATGACATAGCGTATGAAACGATATGCCGACGGCGACTGCACCCCGAGACCACGGCTGTGCGACATTCGGCGTAGCCAGATGAAATAACGCTTGATTGAATTCATAGATGCTATTGATTTTACTAATACAAAGATATAGATTTATTATTGAATAGCTTTTGTTTATACATGATTTGTTGTATTTTTGTAAGAAATAAATACATTGAAGCTATGGAACAGATATCTACACGACAAGTAAAGGTTCTTAACTACCTTTCAGAACACAACATCCCATTCACCTGCTACAACCACCCCGAAGGCAAAACCATCGAGGAAGCGAAACGATGGTGGAAGGACGATGGCAGCATTCACTGCAAGAACCTCTTCTTCCGCAACCACAAAGGCAACCGCCATTATCTCGTATGCTTCAACTGCGACCACGATCTCGCCATTCACGATCTGGAGCATCTGCTGAAAGAGTCGCTTGTAAGCAAGGGACTGCCTTCATGCGGCAAGCTGTCGTTCGCTTCGCCTGAGCGTATGATGAAGTATCTGGGCTTAGAGCCGGGCAGCGTCTCACCATTCGGACTCATTAACGATACCGATCATCATGTTCATCTGTTTCTTGACGCAAACCTGCAGCAAGCAGAGACATTGTCATTCCATCCCAACGACTGTCGCGGCACCGTCGTAATAAGCCGACATAACTTCGAGAAATATATAACAAGCGTTGGCAATACATACGAATACATCAAACTATACTAAATATCTGCAACTACAAATAGGTTGCAGAAAAAAATCTGCCACATCTTCCAGCAGCGGCGCAGCCAATTGGCTTTGAAGTAGTTAAAGGCTGGAAGATGCAGGTTGTATCTACCAGGATTTGAAGACATCTACCAGGATCAGGGTAGGGTGTGTCAAAACTCAATTAATGCGGGCTGAAAGCCCAATAATCACATAGCCC
>OGKL01000059.1_pt1 | contig 36954 bp, 36 predicted proteins | sample 1572471 | NCBI WGS metagenome assembly OGKL01 (sample SAMEA2582156, study PRJEB24529) | metagenome | biome: Human gut stool | place: China | collected 2011
GGACGTGAAAGCCATGATATCGGAGATATTCAACAAGAAGAATGCCAAGTGACAAAACAATGACATCCCCAAAACCAAAACAACGTCCATGATAAAAAAGATAAAGACATACATTCTCCTAACGCTCTTGCTGCTGTGCCAGAATATCATGGCACAGAACAAGCCCCCCACAACAGATTGCCCAAGCCAAAAAGACTTGGGCATCTTCGCTTTACCACCCTTTGAGCGAGCCGTGCGGTGCATCAAGTATTATGAAGGGTGGCACGACATCAAGCGCAACTATCCCTATATCGGGTGGGGACACCGGATATTGCCGCATGAGAAGTTCAGGAAGAACCCCACCTTACAACAGGCAGACTCGCTATTGCGTTCTGACCTGAGAAAACTCTGTACCCTATTCAGAAAGTACGGTAGAGACACCTTGCTCCTTGCCGTACTAGCCTATAATGTCGGCCCCTATAAGATATTAGGGAATGGAAAGTACCCCAAGAGCCGACTCCTGCAGAAAATAGAGCAAGGCGAAAGAAACATACGTTGGGAGTATCTTGATTTTTGCAGATATCAAAGACGTAAGATAGTCTCTATCCATAGGAGGCGACAGACAGAGTTGCTATTGCTATACAAGCCATAGAAGCAGCAACGACGAAGTGACTCCAACTAGCTATTGATATACAACTACATTCTTGCCATACCGTTGCTTACATATATAATTAAGGTGTAAATAACCCCAAAAGCAACATTATTCACAAATAAAAAAAGTTAGTATTATGGCAACAGTAAAAGTAAAATTCAGAGCATCCTCTGTGCCGGAAAAGGAAGGCACATTGTATTATCACCTCATCCATCAACGCAGTCTGCGCTGGATTAGTACCGACTATCATGTCTTTCCAGAAGAGTGGAACGACAAGAAGTCTGTTATCATTGTTTCTAACCGCAACAACCGACAGGCACATCTGCAGTTCATCCAGTCAAAGATAGATTGGGAGATGAAGCAGATGTTGCGTATCATCCGTGATAAGGATGCAGAGGGCATCCCTTATACCATTGACGACATAGCCAAGGAGATACAGCAGCTGCCACCTAGCCAGAGCGTTTTTGCTTTCTTCCGCCAGCAGATAGCCAAGAAGGAGCAGATGCAGTGCATCGGCACCAAGAACAATTATGCCAATGCAGCCAACCGCTTCATGGAGTTTCGTGGCAATGAAGATCTTACCTTCTCACAAATGACCAGCGAGATGATGGAAATGTATCAGGCGTGGCTATGGAACAGAGGTATCGGACAAAACACCGTGGCATTCTATCTGCGAACTCTCCGCACCCTCTACAACAAGGCTGTGGAAGCAGGGCAAGCTCCACCCAACGACATCTTTGTTCACGTGCAGACAGCTAACGTACGAACTGCAAAGCGTGCCATTACTGTAAAGGATATTCGTAAAATAGAGAAATTGGACTTGCCAAGAGGTTCCTCCCTTGACAAGGCGCGAGACCTGTTTCTGCTTAGCTTCTATCTCCGTGGTATGGCATTTGTGGATATGGCGTTCCTGAAGAAGACAGACTTGAAATGTGGCTTGGTGAACTACAACCGTCGCAAGACCCACCAAAACCTTAATATCGAGTGGATGAAACCAATGCAAGCTATCATCGACAAATATGCCGAGCAAACCAAAGACTCTCCTTATCTACTGCCCATCTTGACAGGCAAGGAATCCTCTCCGTACACCTCATACCGCAAGGTAGAGCACAACACCAACTACAACCTGAAGAAAATCGGTGAGATAGTAGGCTTGAAGATACCGCTGACCACCTACGTGGCACGCCACACGTGGGCAAGCGTAGCTTTGCACATGAATATCCCGATAGCCACCATCAGCGAGGGCATGGGACACAACTCCTACAAGACCACACAGATTTACTTGCAGTCAATAGATGTAGCAACCATCAATGAAGCCAACGAGCGGATTATACGAAAGATCTTGAAAGAGTTGTAAATAAACAGTTATGTTTACCACACCCCCAGAATGATGGACTAAAATGTTTAGCAAACTTCGCCCTTTCTTATGGTAAGAGATACAACTTAATGCAAAAGTACGAAAAATTGTTGGATTACGTGTCAGATTTTATCATTTTCTGTATGCCATCCCCCAAATTTAACACAAATGTTTAGCAAATCCGCCTCGAAAGAACTCTCCAAACAGCCGATTTGTGGTCATTTCGGCTGTTTTTGCTCTCTTACCATAAGAGTGTGCAACAAATGTAAGATAAAGATACATGTGCAGAGGCTGCAAGCCAAGCACTCATAATACGATTAAGATTATGCGCAACAATAACAAATTGACTAGGCTTCCACAACCATTATGTATGGTTGTAGCTGAGGACATAAAGTAGAGCAGGATTTATGAAACCGGATGGTACGAGTTCTTTTTCTACAGCCGACGAGAAACTTGTTTCTCTAAAGGGCAACCACGTTACAGAGCCAGACGCAAAGACTGGTTCTGCGATAAAGAAGTGTCGTCAATCGGACGGAACAACATGGTCTTACATCTTCGTTCATAACAGTAAAGTGAAGAAGTTGGAAGAGCTGTTAGAGAAGGACGGCAGAACCTATTTTGTGCATAAGACAGTTCGTTATTTCAAGAAACTTGGCAAACAAAAAGTGCAGCACCAGGAAGTGCCGACCGTCAGCGGTCTGGTCTTCTTCCAAGGTTATCCCGAAGAGATACAAGCCTATCTCGACCAGAAGTTCCCACACGCTCGCCTATGCAAAAATTGTAGCACAGGTAAGGTGGCAGAGATACCCGATACGCAGATGCAACCCTTCATGCGTGTCGCGGAGACTTCACCTGAGCGTATCCGTTTCCTTCTCCACCCTTATCATTATTATGCTCGCAACCGCATTCTCCTCCGTATCACCACGGGTGAGATGGCAGGACTGGAAGGTTACATCATCCGTATCGACCGAGATCGCCGTCTGGTGATGGACATCGGTGGAATGAGTGTAGCAATCAGCGGTGTTCATGCCGAGCACTTTGAGGAAGTGGAGCAAAGCAAAACCTCAATCACCCATGAGAATATCTTTTACCAGCGCAACCTGCAAGAGCGCCAAGTACTGATAGACCGCTATTTCCATCCTGTGAAAAATGACAAGGAAGTGGCGTTGCAGGCAGAAAACATCGACTATCTGAGAAAGTACGCCTTGGATGAGGTGGCACACAATCGCATTACCTTCAATGACACATGGAACATCTATTCCTTCATCATTGAGGAGATTGGCTACTATTATTCGCCATTCATAGAACAGTTCAAGGAACACCTCGACCCCATCATGCGTGAAGGAGGCAAGGTACTCCAAGAAATGGAACAGATTATCAAAAGTCCTCATATCAGTCCTAACGACAAGACCAGATATGAGAATGATTATCAAAGAATCTTGTCGCAATATAATTATCTGTTCTAAAGATTCATATATCATACCATGACCGATTTCGCAACTTTTGCACAAAAAATCATCGACGAGCTAACGAAAGAAGGTAGGAAGCATACTGCAGAGACACGCAAGTATTCAGCCAATCGCCTATTGATGTTTATGGCCAACAAGCCCACACCTATGGACAAATGGGACGAATTGTTTGTCCAAGACTACGAGACATGGCTGAAGGCACAGGGACTGTCGGCATCTACAACCGCTTATTACCTATCACAATTGTGTGCATTCTATAAGCAAGCAGTAAAAAGAGGTAATGTACAAGAGCAAGACATTTTTCGCTTGGTAAACAAAACACCATCGCCAAAACTTGCCACCCAACAGTTTCCCTCGATAGCCGAGTTGCGCTATTTGCAAACTCTCAATCTTAACAGGTCGCAAGATTTCGCACGAGACATGTTCCTGTTCTCACTTTATGCAAGAGGCATGAACTATGTGGATATAGCCTATCTAAAGAAATCTAACGTTAAAGACGGAATGCTCACTTACATTTCCCATACATCAGACAACAATCCTGCTGTCACTATCAAATGGGACAAGGCAATGCAGCAAATAGCTGATAAATATACCTCCGACACAGAATATATATTCCCAATCATCACTAAGGAAGGAAATGCCGATGAAACAGAACAAATAAAACGAAGCCGCCATAATGTGGTGTACAACTTGCGTTCTATTGGCAATCAATATAAATTCAGCGTGTCTCCAACTATCGCCATGACCAAGGACTTGTGGCGCAAGATCATGGATGAGGTGAGCGTAAGTGAGGTGATATAGACAAACCTTAAAGTAATTAAGGTTGGGAAAATGATTTTTCTCCAAAACAAATGAACAATTACGATTTTCTGATTCTCTCTGCCTCTGAATTTGAGCGTCTCACAAGAGATCTCTTACAAAAACATCTTGGATGTTATATAGAGAGTTTTACATCTGGACGTGACGGAGGAATAGATTTGCGATGCGCAGGTATAAAGGATAGCTCTACAATTATCCAATGCAAGCGCTACAAGGAGTATTCTTCCCTAAAAAGAGAACTTGCTAAGGAAGTTGACAAAGTTAAGGCTTTATCCCCTACTCAATATTATATATCTACAACAGTAGGACTGACACCTAACAATAAAGAAGAAATCAAGCAGCTGTTTCATCCCTACATACAAAGCACGAAAGATATTTTGGGTAGAGATGATTTGAATAATCTCTTGGCACAGCATCCTGATGTAGAAAAGCAATATTATAAACTTTGGTTGTGCAGTACAGCAGTAATGGAACAAATCATAAATAAACGTGTTGTGAATTGGTCAAAATTGGAATATCAAGCATGTTTGGATGAATCCAAGAAATATGTCATGAACGAAAGTTTTGACCAAGCGATGGACAAACTTCTCCAATATCACTATGTTATCATATCTGGTATTCCTGGCATTGGCAAGACAACATTGGCAAGACAATTAGTTTTCCAAAAGTTAGGAACTGATTATGACGAGTTCGTTTGCATCACTAATGATTTGGACAATGCGATGGATTTGCTGGAAGATGGCAAGAAACAGATATTCTTCTTCGATGATTTCTTGGGAAATACATTCTTCGAACATGGAGAGAAGGGATTTGAATCTAAGTTGATACTGTTCATTCGACATATTCGTAAGGCTAAAGATAAATTGTTGATATTGACAACAAGAGAATATATTTTGCAAGATGCCAAACTATATTATGAGAAGTTTGAGACAAACAATTTAGACTTGTCTAAATGCGTGATTGACCTCGGTTCATATACTCGGATGATTAAAGCAGAGATTCTGTACAATCATTTGGCGTATTCGAATATACCAGAGGAATGTTTGCGTAATCTCCTGAAACACGACTACAATTACTTTTATCTGATAAACCACAAAAACTTCAATCCACGTGTGATAGAAGCCTTCATTAATCATGAAGAGTGGAAAGATAAAAGCCCTGATGATTTTTATCGTACTTTTTGCTATGTTTTTAATCATCCAAATTCTGTTTGGGAAATGGCTTTTAACAAACTTGATGCATTAAGCCAATATGCGCTGATAGTCTTAGTCACACTTCACCGTCCTTGTTTGTTGAAGGATTGGCGAGAAGCTTTCGAAGTATTCTGTGATTTTACAAAAGATATTTATGCTTTGTCCAAGGATGACAAACTTTGGATGCAATCATTAAAAACATTGGATGGGAGTTTTATTAAAATCGAGATGAAAGACAGAGAAAGCCATTTCGTTGATTTCTTTAATCCTTCTATTCACGACTTTTTGGTTGACCACATGACAGGTCGCCCAGAATTGTTAGAGAAACTAATTTGCAGTTCCATCTTTATCGAACAGCTTTACGAGCAATATACTTCAACAAAAGAGTATAACAAGATCAACATTCAGCGAGACCTTCAGAAATGTTTGGCAGACAATTTTACAGAGATGCTTAATCCTGCAACTGGGAAGTTACGAACAAGTATTGTCCGCATGGATGATAAGCACGAAATAGAATATAAACCATTTGATTTGTTTGGTTGTTTAACGACTTTGTATGTGAATATGCCTGCCTTGAAAGACCAGAACATTTTAAATGTTAATCTGTTAGCTTTGTCAGAAAAAGATTTCGCAGATATGAATTACTCTATGGATGATAGGTTGGAAGTGTTAGATATTGTAGGTAACAATATAGAACATTTAGACAAACAAGCCCTATATTATGATATGCGTGAAAGCGCAAATAATACAGATGAGTATGTGTCGTATCTAAAATTTGGAGACGAACATGGCTGTAGTACTGTATCCATAACCGATGATGCATATTTGCAGAATATGGAAAATCAAATTCAATGGGATATTGATAATTGTACCTACGAGGGGGAAGTTGATGAATTAAAGGGGCAAATATCAGAATTGTCCTCTTTCGTTCCGCATTGGAACACTGATAACATATACGATTATGCGGAAAAACGCATTATAGAATTGCAAGAGAAAGAAGATTCGAATACAGAGTCTTTTGATCATAGTGAATTCTATAAGAAATACGAAAAAGAAAAAGCAGACATTCGTGAGATGTTTGAAAGTTTAATTGGATAAATCAAGAAGAAATGAGACTGAAATCATTTTCATTAAAGAACTTCCGAGGTTATCGGAATGAAGTTCGTATAAATATGAGTGGCTTGACAGTATTTGTCGGTCGCAATGATATAGGTAAATCTACCATATTAGAAGCGTTGGATACATTTTTCAACGATAAGAGTGCAGTTAGCCCTATTGAGCTAGCTGACGTAAACAAGGATGCAATAATTTCTGGCGATACAGAAACAGTTTTCACAGCTGTATTTGACAATCTCCCAGATTCCATTATTATAGACGATACGGTATCAACGACATTGCAAGATGAGATGCTTTTGGATAGCAATGGTTGCTTAACTGTCGTAAAGAAATATCAAGCAGCAGGAAAGCCCAAAATCTATATCAAGGCAAATCATCCTACCAATCCAAACTGCAATGATCTTCTCCTTCAGAAAATTGCTGATCTAAAGAAGAAAGCAAATGGTTTGGATTGCTCAGATAGAACAAAGAAAGCACTTTTAAGAAAGGCTATTTGGAACCATTATGCAAATGACCTCCAATTAGAAGAAGGTGAAATAGACACGACAGGCGACGGTTTGAAAGACATTTGGCAAAAGTTAGACTTGTATATGCCTATTTATTCATTGTTCCAGTCTGACAGAAGTAATAGCGATAAAGACAAAGAAGCGCAAGATCCTTTGAAAGAGGCTGTCAAGGAGATATTCTCAGACGAAGCTATATTGGATAAACTGACAGAGGTGGCTAATGAAGTTAGGAATAAGTTACAGACCGTTACTTCTGCTACATTAGGCAAAATTGAAGAAATGAATCCAGAAATAGCGCAAACACTGAATCCTTCAATTCCATCAGTTGAGTCTCTTAAATGGGCAGATGTCTTTAAAAATGTGTCTATCACAAGTGATAATGATATTGAAATCAACAAACGAGGTAGTGGAGTAAAGCGATTGATACTTTTGAACTTCTTTAGAGCTAAAGCAGAAAGAATGATGCATGATTCTGATCATACTGACATCATTTATGCTATTGAAGAGCCTGAGACATCTCAACATATACATCATCAGCGGATGCTGATTGATTCTTTTAAGCAGATAGCAACTAACCCACATGCTCAAATTATCATGACAACACATAGTTCTCATGTCGTGAAGATGATGAGTTTCGGTAATCTGAGATTAGTTGAAGAAGTTAATAATGATAAGAATGTACGAAGTGTAACTCCTACATGTTTAGCTTTTCCATCACTGAACGAAATTAATTATTCTGCGTTTGGTGAATATTCTGAGGAATATCATGACGAACTGTTTGGTCATCTTCAAACGATAGCTATAGATGAAGATGGTCAAAATAGTACGGAAGACCAATTTGATAACTGGCTTGTAACAAAAGGGTGTGTAAAAGACAAGACCTGGGAGAAAATAAAGAAGAACGGAAATCCTTCTCAGAAATCATTTACGTTACAGACGTATATTCGTAATAAAATTCATCATCCAGAAAATCATCTGAATGCTCCTTATTCTTTTGAGGAATTAAAATCATCCATTGACAAAATGAGGGAAATAGTTATTTCTTTAACTTAATTCTGGCGAGACCTTTGATGGTCCGCCAACCTTGGAGCGTAGCGGTTCTTAGCACCGGAGGACGGTTACATCCTCTCGTTCTTGAGGAAAGAGAGGCTTGGTGAGAAAGGTGGAGCCTTCTTTAATGGTAAAGAAGGACGACATAATTTTAGAAATTCCTATTTCAAGAACATAAGTAAAACAATGAATATAATCAAAACAAATATTGAAGGCGTTCTCATTATAGAGCCATGCCTCTTCCGTGATGCTCGTGGCTACTTCTTCGAGAGCTTCAGCGAGCGAGAGTTTGAAGATAAGGTTACGCCTATCTTGGGGCATAGTGTTCACTTCTGCCAAGACAACGAGTCCATGAGTAGCTATGGCGTAATGCGAGGCTTGCACTTCCAGCGTCCTCCTTACACACAAAGCAAGCTGGTACGTTGCGTAAAAGGTAGAGTGCTCGATGTAGCAGTGGATATTCGAAAAGGCTCTCCTACTTATGGCAAGCATGTAGCCGTAGAACTGACAGAAGACAATCATCGCCAGTTCTTCATTCCGAAGGGCTTTGCCCATGGCTTCGCAGTCCTTTCTGAGACAGCAGTCTTCCAATACAAGTGTGATAACTTCTATCACCCAGAGGCTGATGGTGGTGTCTCTATCCTTGATGAAACCCTTGGTATCGATTGGAGAATCCCAACAGAGCATGCAAATCTCTCAGAGAAAGATACAAAGCATGCAATGCTTAAGGACTTCGATTCTCCATTCGACATCAATGTAGATTTATACAAATAGGCATCTCCTTACTCTCATACTTTGTGGAGAGGAGGTTGATGCCTCGTTCTTACCATGTGACTATGTTCGCCATTTTGAAGATGGTACGGATGCGGAGTTAACGAAACCATCCCAAGCCATCGCTTGATAGTTAAATTTTAGAAAATCAAAACTTTATTCAAAAATACTGGTACGGCTAACCCGCTGATAAATAGTGGGGACGCTGTATTGGTGGTTTACCAATCATGCAAATAAATCTCAAAGATATAGTTTTGGCGTTCCGCAAGTATTGCCCTGACCACCCTTTGAAGATGATTGCGGACAATTTCTTTGATGAAACAGGTAGTTTCAAAATGAATCTCATGGCAGAAGGTTCTTGGGCTATCAATTCTGTCTCAGCTATTGCACGGCCATTGCAGTTTCTAGCATCTCATAGCGAGAAAGCGTATAGAGATATGATAATCAATAAGGTTTCTGCTGCTGACAAAGAAACCTTTAACCTTCATAATCTCATCTCTGCATTCTGTGAACTGTCTGTTATGAACACCTTCATCTGTCGTAGTTCTGACCCAAAGTCATTTGTCTATGAAGATCGAGTTAGGGATGATGCTGATAAGAATGTTGAGTTTTCTATCAAGATGCAAGATTTTACGTTCAATGTGGAGGTGAAATCTGCAAACTTGGTGCTGGAAGACCAAGAAATTGCAAAATTGCTTAGAGAGAATCCATCAGTTTTGATGATAGATGCTCGTATTCCTAATTATCAAGAGGTGGTAGATAAGGCTCAGATGCCAGTCCGTGGCTGTCTTGACAACAAGATAAAGGACTTTCTTGTGGATGCTAATAAGAAATTTAGCAAGAGTAACGGGGAAAAAGAGGTCAATTTATTGGTCATTTGTTGGGATGACAGGATACATCAAGCTTTGATGGCACTAAAGAGTCCCAAGGCGCAAGGATTGCTGACCGCCAACACTTATAGGCATGACAAACAAGGGAATCCTGAACTATATCCCAACATAGACTGTGTTGTAGTCAACAAGACCTATTCTTTGTTCAAAGAATATATTCTTGGCACTCTTTTTAGGTATTTTTCTCCTATATATCCAGTAGATCCATTCTTCATGTTATTTGGTGAAGGTTGCATCGTCAATCATAATCTCACTCAGGATAGGCATTTGATGCTAAAATCTATCATGCAACAAGATCTTATTATAGTTGATGAAACATTTGCAGATAGTTTGTCGCCTGTTAGCATTGCCACTATGAGCGATGGAAAGCCTAATACAATAAAATTTAGGAAGTACGAAATGTAATGATTAATAAAGTTTTAGATATGTCAACTCCATCATCAGATAATAACAAGCTAATAGCGAAGAATACGCTACTTCTTTACTTCCGAATGCTTTTTATAATGTTCATGTTTTTGAATACAAACCGAGTCATATTGGATGTGTTGGGAGTGGAGGACTTTGGTACATATAATGTAGTAGGTGGTGTGGCGGTGATGTTAGCAACTATGCAACAAATATGCAATATACGACAGATGGGCGAAAGCAAGGGACATTTTTATGAGCTATTTTTCGCTCTGAGCTTGCCCTCGTCTGTTTTTCCAAATATAAATCTTAAATGCAAATTGAATTTATATGAATAGAATAGCAATTTGGATAGTTTCTTTCTTGGCAATCTTGGCAGGTTTCATTTTTGAAAGCCTCTGGATAAGAATAGTATCTGCTTTTGTATTGTTGATAATTATATATGTGTTGTGTAAAAGAATCAAGATACAAGAGAGCGAGATAGACAAGAAGAGCAACTTTTATATTCTAATTTCAGAAGCAATGCTTTCTAATATATTCTTGTCACGTACAAAAGATGCTTGGACTTATGCCCTATCTTTTGCCTCAACAGTATTTTTTACGTGTTTGATACCATTGCTAACAGCCAGCTCCTTTAATGAGTTCATGGGACTGAAGGCGATTGAAGTACAGGTAGTATTCAAAGTTGTTCTGGCATTTAGTGTTCTTGCAATAATCGTGATCTTAATTCACAATTTCCAAAATGGATATTTCATAAAGGAAGACTCTATGAAGACAAAAGAGGAAATCATCAAGAATAATATGTTTGATAGTGATAATACCGTAATATTGATTTTTCCAAAGATTGAAAAAGGGAATCCTTCATTTTATGTTAGCAAAAATTCCAATTGGGATCAGAGTATGTTTTTCCCATATTTGTCTTTGGACGCTAATGAGGATATCAATAAGAAAGATGATATTATTATGAAAATATCTCAGAAGTTCAATCTCTCTTTTGCTATAGATTACGAGTATCTTGATAAAATGGATCATGAGAATACCAAACTCAACTCTAAATCCTTGCCACATAATATAAGGTATAAGTATCTCTTTGTTTATCCAAAATCACGATTCTATATTAGCAAAATGAACAAAGTTCTTGAGGAATCTGGATATACCGCTTACACTCTGGAGAATCTTAAAAAGGATTCCAAGACCATCATGCACAATGGCGATGTCATATATCAAGTGGAGAGCAAGATTAACTTGATAAGTCCTTTGGTAAACACAAAGATTAATGGCAGAACAAAAATTATTTGGAATCTATACAAGGGATGCTCCAATGGCTGCGCATTCTGCGCCTATGGTTCTTCTCATGGAGAACAATCAGAGCTTTCTGTTGAAAAGGCTAAGAAAATAATAGATTCATTGACTTATCTGAATATAAAGGAAATAGACATTGCCACAGGTAACGAAGTTGACTCTTCAAAGCTGACAGAAATTATAGAATATGCGGTTATGAAGCTGCATAACAAAATCAGTTTGACTACTACGTCTGATGTCTTAATGAACATAGACAAAACCTTTTTAAAGAAAAAGCATATCAATATAGAGATGACTTATGACTATCCACAAGAAAATAGCACTTTCAAGTATCGACCTAAAGCATATAGTGAGGATAATTATAAGTTGGCAAAGTCTTTGATTTCCGAAGGAATAAGCGTATCAGCTTTGGTTGTGCTTCATCCAGACTTGAACAATGCGCAACTTTTGAAAATCAAGAAAGATTTGTCGAAGTTGAAGATAACTGACGTTTTGTTCTTGCGTTTGATGCCAGTTGGCAAACAATCATTTAACTCATATCCGTCAGAATTGAAACGGAAGGAATATTATTCTGCTGCAAGTAAAATAGTTAAGGAAAATAAGAAATACCGTTTCCATTGTGCATTGTCTGAAATCTACGATATGGAAGGAAAGAAATATTGTGATATCGGTATCGACAAACTAGGTATAGATGCAGAAGGTAAGGTATATGCTTGTCCTTGGGCTGAGCATATCGCCCATCGTGAAGATTCACCATTCTATTTGGGTGATTTGCTTCTTTACGAGAATGCTTTATCTATGCTCTCTGAGTCTGAGAATTATTCAAGAATATTGAAAAATGCCAGCAATTATGGAAAGGCTTGCAAAGTATTTACTTATTTGAGAAGTGGAGATATCTTTTCAAATGAAGATGTTTTATATTAATCATGTGTAATTAGATAATAATGTCAAATCAATCATCAGATAACAACAAGCGAATAGCTAAGAATACGCTGTTGCTTTACTTCCGAATGCTCTTTTTAATGGTTGTGTCGTTGTACACAAGTCGAATAATGCTGAACACATTGGGAGTGGAAGACTTCGGCAAAAGATATTTTTAATGTACAATAAAGGCAATTTTAATAGTCCCTTCAAAATCAATATAGATTTATACTTATGGCGCAATCTGTAAAAGTCAATTATATACTCAATTTAATTAATACGGGAACTCAGATGCTGTTTCCTCTAATAACATTTCCTTATATATGTAGAGTTATAGAGGCTGATGGTATAGGACAAGTCAATTTCTATCAGTCCATCGTCAATTACATCTCATTGTTTACTTGTTTGGGTATACCGATGTATGCTATTCGAGAGATCGCAAGAGATAGGGATGACATCTTGAAGATGAATCGGACAGCTGTGGAAATCCTATTGCTACATTCCATGCTTACACTGGTGGGATATATTATAGTATTTATACTTTGTTTGACTGTTCCGCAGATTCAGGCAAACATTCCTTTGTTCTTAATTCTAAGCCTTACGATATTTTTTGCAGCAATCGGTTGTGATTGGTTTTACCAAGGAATTGAAGATTTTAAGTACATTACAACACGAGGACTCATAGTTAAAATTACATCAGTTGTTCTATTATTTGTATTTGTCAAGACAAAAACAGACCTGCTTTATTATGGTTGTTATGCCGTGTTTGGTGTTCTTGGTGGAAATATTTTTAATTTCTTTCGACTTCGAAAGTATATTCATCGAGAAAATATCATATTTTCAGAACTACATATGACACGGCATATCAAACCTGTCTTGAAAGTTTTCTCCTTAAATATCATCACAAGTATCTATCTTCAATTGAATACAGTCTTGTTGGGATTCTTAAAAAGCACTTTGGCAGTAGGTTATTTTGTCGCTGCAACAAAGGTGATGCAGATGTTACTTCAAGTTTCGTCTTCATTAGGCTCGGTTGTGATGCCAAGAGCATCACATTTAATAGCAGAAAACAGAAATGAAGAATTCAAAGGACTCATTCAGAAATCATATGATTTTACCTTAGCTATATCATTACCACTGACGACGGGTCTAATATTTTGTGCTCCAAGTCTCATCACAGCATTATGTGGTGCTAAGTATGAAAATTCCATTTTACCGTCACAGATAGTTGCTCCAATTATATTGATGGTAGCGATATCATACCTTTTCAGTATTCAAATATTATTTCCTAAAGGGAAAATTAGTATTGTCATTTTGTGTTGTGGAATTGGTGCAACTGTTGATTTGATACTAAACCTATGTTTGATTCCTTTTTTCTCTTATATAGGTACATCTATAGCTTATCTTGGTGCAGAAGTTACAACAACACTCTCTATGTACTATATAGGAAGGAAATATATACCAATTATTTACTTCAAGAAGTCGCATCTTACCTATATCCTTGGATGTGTTCTAATGGCATTTGTATTATATGGAATCTCATTTTTACAAGTACCAATTCTGACCATTCTGTTGCTTCAAGGAGTCGTAGGAATCTTGGCGTATTTTATCATCCTTTTTGTATGCAAGGATGAAATGTTATTGCAGATTTTATCAAAGACTAAAATATTATGATATCAGTAATAATCCCTTTATATAACAAGCAAGATTGTATTAAGTTGACAATTGATTCCTGTTTGAATCAAGATTATGATTTGGATTACGAAATCGTAGTTGTAGATGATGGCTCAACAGATAATAGTTTATCTGTCATTGAATCATTAAACTCCAATAAGGTTAAATTGTTCAAAAAGCAGAATGGAGGACCTTCTTCTGCCCGAAACTATGGCGTGGAAAAGGCAAATGGAGAATGGATAGTGTTTCTCGATGCGGATGATAGACTTTGCAAACATGCGCTTTCACATTTCAGTAAGCTTGCTAAAGACAATCCTGAGGGGTCTTGTTTTTGCGCAAATTACTACATACAACATGGTGGACATTTACGGATGTATTCACATTTCTATAAAAAAGGTGAGGTGAAAAATCCTTTTAAATCATGGATTATGCATGAATTTATGCCAAGAGCAGGAGCTTCAATGTTCCGTAAAAACATATTACAGAAATATCCATTTAAAGAATATTTGCACCGTTATGAAGATGCGGATGTATTGTTTGATATGATGAGGAACGAAACGTTTGTTTGCAGTAAGCAGGCGGTAATGATTTACAATACGGATTCTCTGTCGGCAAGTTCCTTCAGAAAAAACATCCAAGAGGATTTCTTGGGATATTTATCAATGACAGGAAAGTGTTTTTGGGAACGTGTAATATTATCATCTTTTTATGAGCAATGTCGTTTGGGTTACCCCGATGAGTGTTCAAAATTGTATGATGAGAAGGATTTCTTAGACTGCAGTTATAATGTTGCCAAGCAAAAGTGTAAGCGAATTCTAAAGTTGCGTTTATATATCAATAAGATATTAGAAGTGTTTAATATAAAATGGGTATTTTAAAAGCTATGAGGTGCATTAAAACATATATAAGGAATTCGGGGGGGGTAAAAATTTAATAATTTTTGTATTGTCTTTTGCGTTGATTATGGTGATTCATAGAAGTGGTTACTATAAGACGATACTGACTAAAATGGGATTTAGACAAGAAGTCAAAAATGAGGATAGACCTGACTATTGGTGCATCAAGGGATGGACAACGTGTTTGCAAAAAATGCAGGTTAATTGTGACGTATGCTTCTTTGGGCATTCTATGATAGAGATGAGCGATTTTCAAAGTTCTTTTCCAAACAAGAAAATAATCGAATTAGGATATCCGGGGGATAATATAAAAGGTATGCAGATGCGAGTGGCACAAATAGTTGCTGTACATCCGAAGAAAGTCTTTATTATGGCAGGAACGAATAGCCTTTCATACAAAAAAGATATTTTTGAAAGAGAATATGATCAACTGATAATGGCGATTAAGGATTCTCTACCTCAAGCACAGCTATTTTTATGCAATATTATCCCTCAACATGATGGAAAATTAGGAAAGTCAGAACGCAACTCTATCATAAAAGAGAGAAATATCTTTATTAAAAAATATGCAAAAAGCAAGCATGTGCCAATGATCGATTTGTACACAATTTATACAAATCATAGAGGGGAATTGTGCAAGATGTATTCTATAGACGGAGTTCATCTTGTTCCATCGGCTTATCGATTATGGGCAAATGCTATAAGTACATACATAAACTAATGAAAAATAAATATTACGATACATGGATATGGAAGGGGCTTAGAACCTTTAAGAAGAAACTTGTGAGATGTGCAGAATACGTATACTATAGTTTCAAATGGCACGGCAAATTAATCTTTCCTTATTCGGCGACAATATACGGAGAAAGTTCCTTTGAGGGGGCGAATAAACTTTGTAACGGTGTTCGATTCAAGGGAAGTATGGGATATGGCAGCTATATCGGAGAAAACTCACAACTGACCGCAAACATTGGACGATTTACGTCTATTGCACCAGAAGTGATAAACAATCCTGGCAAACATCCAATAACCAACCCATATGTGTCAACATCTCCTATGTTTTTCTCCATAGCCAAACAGAACGGATATACTTTTGCTGACAAGCAATGCTTTGAAGAATTCAAGGGCTATCTGTCTATTGGCAATGACTGTTGGATAGGTCAACGAGCATTCTTGGTAGGCGGAATAACTATCGCTGATGGTGCCGTAGTTTTAGGTGGTGCATTTGTAACTAAAGACGTTCCTCCTTATGCTATTGTTGGAGGTGTTCCTGCAAAAGTATTAGGCTATCGTTATGACGAAGAGACTATCGCATTTTTGTTGAAAATACAGTGGTGGAACAATAGTATAGAATGGTTTGAAGAGAATTGGAGATTAATGAACGACATAAATAAATTAAAACAGTATTATGAAAATAGATAAAATTCTTTCAATACCCAAAAGTTTTTGGGTAAGTCTGCATTTCTTTACATTGAGAGATGCCTTGAAACTTCCGATATTGGTGCGTTACAACACAAAAATACAGTCATTGAGAGGTGAAATAAAAGTATTGGGGGGGGTAAATCAAGGTATGCTTAGTATTGGTTTTGGAAGCGTCGGACTTTATGACAAAAGATATCAGCGAAGCGTATTGCAACTTGACGGAAACATTAAACTATATGGCAATAGTAAAGTTTCTCTAGGGCATGGAAGCCGTATAAGTGTGGGCAAGAATGGGTGCGTAACCTTTGGCAAAAACTTTATCAACACAGCACATATGAATATTTGTTGCGTAGATAGCATCGTTTTTGGAGATGATGTTGTTACGTCATGGGAAACTTTAGTCATGGATACCGATTGGCATAGTGTGCGTAACACAAAAAATAATGAAGTTGGTTGTTGTACGAAACCGATTGTTATAGGAAGTGGTGTTTGGCTTTGCACAAAAAGCATGGTATTGAAAGGAAGTAACATTCCAAATGGTTGTATTGTTGGTGCAGGCAGTTTGGTAAATGGATACTTTGAGGAGGAGAATTGTCTAATAGCAGGAAATCCTGGTCATGTTAGAAAAAAGCATGTCACTTTGAATAGAGACAATAAGAATTAAATAATAATTATTAAACAGACAAGATATATCAATGATTGGTATTATACTTTTAATCATTTCTTTGGGTTTGTATTTCTGGCCAAGAAAACGATACCTTTCCTATTTCCTGTATCTGAGTTTCATGATGGGAAGCGGTGGTGGAGGTTTCGGCCTTTGGATTGACCATATTATCGGTATGAAGAATGGAGATTGTGCTGTTATCTATACTTTTGTGATTAGTTTGTTTCTGTTGTCTAAAGGCAAATGGAGCATACCAAGAGTCAAGAGACGTGGTATTTTAATAACCTTTATCACATTCCTTGTTTTCAGCACATTCTTTTCCTATTTATATTATGGTCTGTCACCGGTTCAGATATTGCAAGGAGGAAGAAGTTTCTTGCTTATATTCTCAGTACCAATTTTGACACAAGCAGAACCTGAAGAGGTACGTAAGGTTGTGAGGATGTTGTTTTGGATATGTTTAGTTACAAGTGTTTTGTATATATTACAGGCGTTAGTAGTGAAAGGTCCTGTCATGCCTTATCCTGGAGATGTTACCACTGACAGAACTACGGGATTGGTCAGAATGTATAATATCCCAGCTAATCTAACAGTTTTCTTGGCATTGTCTTTTCTTTGTCCTGAATTTCTTCCTAAAAAGGTTAACTTAAACATGGTCAAAGGTATATTGTTTACTGCTTTGATTTGTACATTAGGACGCACAGGTATTGCTGCGGGACTATTGTTAGTTATGTTGGCTTTATTATTGAATGGCAGTTTTAAAAGAATTGGCGCCGCATTGATAGTCATAGGTATCTTATTCATTCCATTTGTCGGAACAATGAGTAAGAGATTTGAAGGAGGAAATACATCTGATGATTTGGAACAAGTGCTCAATGGCAAATTTAATGAGAACTATGAAAATCAAGGAGATGCAACTATGCTTTACCGCTTTGCTTGGTGTTATGAACGAGGAAACTATTTGGTACATCGGCCTTTAGGAGAACAACTATTTGGTATGGGGCTGTGTTCTGACTCTCAAGATTGGGTTTATAAGCATTACAATTTCAAGTTGGGCTTGCCTAATGAAGAAAATATGTTGCCAGTACAGTTGAACACGCCCGATATTGCAATCGGGAACATGATTACCAAACTTGGTTTTGGTGGAACAATCATTTATTTGGCTTTCTATATTTCTCTGGTGCTGTTCTTTTGGAAATATAGAAAGTGCAATATTCTGTTTCTTCTAATGAGTGCATACTCAATTATTCTCATGATAGAATTGTTCTCAGGTTCAGCCCTTTCCGAAGTTAAGACGTTGAGTTTGATGTTTTTCATAATGTCGTTGGCATTCCATCCTTATGGAAAAGGTCTGATGGCATTTGATGCTTCGAAAGCAAAATAGAGAAAAATAACCAGAAAGAAAATCTATGGACAAGCAATATAAAATTCCTTCTTCCATTGCCTCGAAGTTAGAGCAAATAAAACTCTATATGGGCATGCATAGCGTTACTGCATTTGTTGGCGCAGGATTCAGTTTGAATGCAGAGATACCCAATAATGTGAAGATGAAAACATGGAAACAACACCGTGAAGCATTTTTGGACAAACCCTATCCAAACAATGAGGAGGACAGACTAAAAGATGGCAATGATGTGGTTGGGTTAAACGAATGTATATACAAAGAGCTGCTGATACTTTTTGCCAACCTTGTTGTAAGAGATTATACCGAAAATGACTTCAATTCCAAACTTGTGGGGCTATTAGACTGTATTCATCAGAATTATAACCGATACGATTTGGATGTTACAGAACTGTCCGATTTGCAACACTATTCAAATTTTGTGGCAGGGGTGCTGTCTGTAAAGAACCCCAATCTCGCCATACCTGTTTTTGACAAGGAAGAAACAGGTTTTAATGATGTCGTTGTAGGCTTCGACAAAGGCATTGAATTGGCAAACCGTAAGAATGATTAAATAACAACCCTATTATAGATAAAGAAAAATGAAAGTAGTACACATAGAGTCAGGCTTAGGCAACCAAATGCTTTCGTATTGTGAGTATTTGGCATTGAAGAGCCTCCATCCTGATGAGGATATCTATATTGAGACTATGATATATGATATCCCTGAATGCAATGAAGTGATCAAGCAATGGAATGGATATGAACTGAAGCGTATCTTTGGAATAGACGCTCCTAACATCAAGGATATATTTACTGAGGAGCAATGGACTAAAATTATGGATGAAGTTCATGCTTCAGAGTTTTGGGATAAAAACTGGAACTATCCTGTTTATATCACATACGCTTTGCGCAATGCTGGTCTTGACATTCGAAATATCCGTGGAGACTTTGAACTGAAGAATTCGACAAGAAACCTCAATATGAAGGTGGAGTATAAACCCACGTTGAAAGAAAAACTGAAAGATTCATCGCTTGGCGACTTCTTTAAGCGTTATTTTCGAAGCATCCGAAGAAAGAAATATATAGCTCGTGATAATCACAGAAATGATGTGTTTTATAAAGGAAACGACAGCGTATTTACTGGACAGCGACTTTCTTTAAAGAAAATCGGCAGTGGTATGGAAAAAATAGAAAAACAAGTGAGAGAAGCTTTTGTATTTCCTGATTTCAAAGATTCTAAAAACAAAGAAATGTCAGCTTTTCTTGATGGTTGCAATGCTGTGGCAATCCATGCTCGCCGTGGTGACATGCTTGGTTGCAACGGATATTGCTATAAGTTTGGTTATTTCAAGCGTGCTATCAAATATATCAAGAAACATGTTGAAAATCCTGTGTTCGTGTTCTTCTGTGATCCTGGAAGTGTACAATGGTGTAAAGAGAACTCTGCTATTTTCAATCTTGATTTCAATAAAGACAATGTCTATTTTGTGGATTGGAATAAAGGTGAGGAGAGTTTCCGTGATATGCAGCTCATGGCACATTGTAAGCATGCAGTCATCACCAATAGTTCTTTTGGTTGGTGGGGAACATTCTTCATCAAGAATCCGAATAAGATAACTATATCTCCAAAACAGGAGATTTCAACCAATACAACTTGTCACTGTTAGAATATACGATTATGGAAAATAAGATAAAATATTCAATCATAACCCCAGTGTATAACAGGGCTGATTGCATCATGAGATGCATGGAAAGCGTGAGTAAGTCCATGCAATATCTAAATGGGGGGGGTAATATAGAGCATGTGATAGTAGACGATGGGTCATCTGATGCAACTTGTTCTATCATCGAGGAATATGCTAATAATCATCCTTATGTAGTCATTGAAAAGTTTGATAAAAACAGAGGTACTAATGCAGCTCGTAATGAGGCAATAAGAAAAGCACAAGGAAAATGGTGCATCATTTTGGACAGCGATGATTGCTTCTGTGAAACGGCTCTTTCTGATATTGATAAAACAATCAAAGAAAAACCTTCGTTTGATCATTATGCCTTTGCGGCTGACGATATGCAAGATTATTATAAAAACAATCTGATTATAAAAGGTGCAAAATCAAAAGTTCTAAGCTATCCTGACTTTTTGAATGGATATGTGGATTGTGATTTCATTCATGTGATGCAACGAGAAGTCTTGCTTCGCCATCCATTCAATGAGCAGCTTAGGATCTACGAAGGCTTATTCTTCTTGCTGTTCTATCGTGATGTGAGACAAGTGTTATTCACCAATAAAGTTGTCACAATACGAGAAAGACAAAGAAGTGATTCCATTTCTCGAACAGTTATAAGGACAAATGTTGATGTAATTCGTAAGAATGTACTCTGCAAAGAATTGAAGTTGCAGTATTTTGAAGATGACATGAAACTGTTGGGGATGAGCCGAAGATTAAACTCTGAAAAAATGACATTGTATGAAAATTATATTTCACTATGTGATTACTCGAAGGCTTGCTCTTTAGAAATTCCTTGTTTCAATGGGAAAAAGGCGAAGGTTCTCAAAGTAGTTTGTAACTTACGCTTAGGATGGCTCTATCGTTTGCTCTTACAGTCTTATCTTCTTTTAAAATATAATGTATTTAAGAAGAAACTTAACGTATAGACAATCACAAACTCATAAAATAAGTGATAAGTTTTTATTTTGAAATATAAGCTAATTAGCATATGAGAATATTGCATATAACATTCACCTTCGGCTACGGAGGTATTGAGACGATGCTCGTAAATATAGCCAATGCCCAAAAAAGTATGGGACATGATGTGGCAATTATTGTTATAGAGGAAATTGTAGAGAAAAAATTAGTAGATAGATTGCATCAAGGTATAAGAGTTTATTATGCTCATAGAAAGCATAAAAGAGATTTGTTGGCGTTGGGTAGAGTAAACTATTTTGTTTGGAAAGAAAAACCTAATGCCATTCATCTTCATTCTTCAGCTGCTTATAGGTTATTGTTAAGCCCAAAATATAAGCATATTTCAAATTGCACCTTGCATGATATGCCAAACAATGCGAACACAAGATATATAGAGCAAATTCCTCAACGATTTGCGATATCACAATCAGTACATGATGCTTTGTTGGAGTTTAAAGGCGTTGAGTCAATAGTGAATCCTAATGGTATTATGCCAGAATGTTTTTGTAGTAATAAAACGCACGGCAATAATGGCGTATTCCGTATTGTACAAGTGAGTCGTTTGGAATATGAAAAAAAAGGGCAAGACATTCTGATTAAAGCTTGCGAAGTGTTGGAATCAAAAGGTGTCAGAAACTATCATGTAGATTTCATAGGTGATGGAGATTCTATGGCCAATTTGCAACAATTGTCAAAGCTTTGTGGGGTATCCGACCATATTAGCTTCCTTGGAGCAAAAGAACAAAATTATATTTTCCAACATCTATGCGATTACGACTTGTTTGTTCAACCAAGTCGTTTTGAAGGATTCGGCTTGACGGTAGCAGAAGCAATGGCAGCTAAAACACCTGTGCTGGTATCTTCTGGGGATGGACCAGAAGAAGTTGTTGACCATGGCAGATATGGATACCTTTTCGATAAAGGCAACCATGTAGACCTTGCAAAAAAGCTCGAAGATATCATCAATAATGGGTATGATGCAAATATGGTTGATTGTGCTTATCAAAGGGCGTTGGACCTTTATAATATTAAGGTAACTGCAAGAAATTATATAAACCAATATATTAAAAGATGAGAATATTATTGTTTATTATAGTCAAGGTGATAAAAAATGGAGGGGGGTGATTGTTGATTACTTCAAAAAAAATTACGTGATGGGATGTTTACAATGGCATAAGGCATCTTTCAATCCGCAAAAATTGAGGATAAATGGGATGCCCATTATTAATATAGGCAAGAATGCAAAGATCACCATTGGAGATGAAGTGACCATTGCTTCTGGTTCGAATAACGGAATTGACACTTCATGTGGCAGCAAGATTAATGTGAAGGACAAAGCTAAACTCGAAATTGGTGATCACACAGGAATGACCAATGTTGTGATACAATGCCATGAAAGTGTAACGATTGGCTCTTATGTGAACATTGGTGCAGGAACCATGATTTTTGATACGGATTTTCATAGTTTGAATTGGAAAGATAGATATGATGGAACTGATATTTCGAAAAGAAAAATATTGCCTGTGACCATAAAAGATAATGCTTTTATTGGCGCACATAGCATAATACTGAAAGGCGTTACAATAGGAGAAAAATCTATAATCGGAGCAGGCAGTGTTGTTGCACGAGATGTTCCTGATGGTGAGATTTGGGCAGGCAATCCTGCTAAGTTCATAAAGAATATACCCTAAAACAAATTGAATAGGACATGAACAGATATATAAACGCTTTGTTTACAAAGCACAAGAAGAAACATTTACCATCGTTCCTGCAAGGAACATGGTTTGACGAGTGGATGAGTTATGGTTATATAACCTTTATCACTTCTTTTATTTTACAAGGTATGCTCTATGCCAACTGGCGCGACAATGTGGTAAAGATTGGCATGGACGTGGTGATAACATTGATATTGAGTTTGGTGATGCCATGGTGGGCAGGACTCATCATAGCTCATATTATCAACTATTGCATCAACGGACAGGCTATATGTGTGTTTTACCACATAAGGGCTGGCAATCTGACTGCGCAGCAGTTTTATGATGGCACCGTGGCTATGAAGAAGCGATTGGATGCTTGCAGATATATGGATGCTGCCATTTCTTACGGCTCGCAATCTACGGGCAAGTGGCATCCATCATCAGACATCGACATACGATTCATCCCTAAAAAAGGAGAATGGAACTATTGGATGGCAATGCTGTGGTCGGTAGGAGAACGCACAAGAGCGTTCTTCAAAGGTTATCCGCTGGATATGTATGTGTTCACGATGAAGCATAGCTATGACGTGATGAGCAAAAAGGAAATACCGATCATCTTCAAGGATGTTCATGACGAGCACAAGAAATATTACTCCGAGACCATGAACTTTGACGAGTTTTGCCAAATGTTTCACGAAATGCACTTGAAGAAATGAAAGTAGCTCTGCATACAGTTGATCTGTTTCCCGGCCGTGAACGGCTCATGCCTTTCCGCACAATTTTGGAAGTGGCAAAGGTGATGGTTGTGCACGGATGGGAAGCTGATATTCTCAACTCCAGCGTGTCGGAAAAGGATGCCAAGGATTTCATGTGGCAAGGCATACGCATTGTGCCGTGTCCTCGTAAATTCAGCGAGTTGAGCGAATGGGTGAATAAGCGGCATTATGACGTATTCTTCTTTGCTGCCACCATCCGTGAAGGTCTCAAGGATTTGTCTGGCTTAGGACTGATGAACTGTCGAAAGATTGCCTATGTTCCTTCGGGTATCACTCCCAAATGGAATGCCTTGTGGATGATGCTTCAGTATGGTATGTATGCCAAGGCATGGGTGTTGGAGGCTCTTACGCCCAAGACTTTGCTTGCAAAGAAATTGAAGAAGGCAAGCTTTTCCGATATTATCGGATTGACGAAGTTTACTTCTCAATCCGTGGGACATGCGTTACACACGCATACCGTTTATCCGGGCAAGGATGATTTTGAGAAGATACAGTCGGATGATACATATTTGCAGAAGCATAGCTTGCAAGGCAAGAAGTTCTATTTGTTTACTGGTGGTCCTGCTCCGTCAAGGGGAGGCTTAGAATTGCTGCAAGCATTTGACCGCTTTGCGGATGATACGGACGATGCCCTACTTGTCTTTCTTGTACGGCAGGATGTGGGAGGCGAATACGAGCGGTTGACACATTGTTTGAAAGGATTGAGAAATCGGAATAAAGTAATGGTACTGAAGGATAAACTCTCAGTTGCCCAACTGAAGGCTTATTTTGAGACGGCTTACGCTGTAGTACTTCCGTTCCTCTGTATTCCTGCAGAAATACCTCTCACCTATTATGAGGTATTGTCGTGTGGCACGCCCGTTATATCGTTCTCAAATGCCGGTACTACAGCTTATCTTCATGATGGACTGAAACTGGCAGGCAAGGTTGGTGTAGCAAACCTTGCTCACGCATTAAGAGAATTGTGGCAGAACAAAAATGAACGTGATGTGTTGGCTGTGAAGGCTTTGGGCGTAATGACAAAGCATCCCACGTGGAATGAAGTGGGCTTGAAATGGATGAAGGTAATCGACAATAACAATCAACAATAAAGAAGAATATGACGAAATATGTAATTATCAGTGGTGTGGATGGCAGTGGAAAGACCACCGTCATCAATAACCTTAAAGCGAAATTGGAGCAAGAGGGAAAAAGTGTTGACTATATCTGGATGAGATACAGCCATTACACGCTCAAAGTGATGAATGCCCTGGCACGTGTTCTCGGACTGTCGGTAAAAGTACATAACGAGATGGGCGATGTGTGGGAACATCGACTCTATAAGATGCCATGGTTCTGCAAACTGTATGTATGGTGTTCTTATTTCGATAACAAGATAGCAAGACGCAAGGTGATGGCACTTAAGTCGGACTATGTGATTTGTGATCGTTGGATAAACGACATTCTCATTGACTTGGGTGCGGAATGCAGGTTTGATGATATTTTGGATGGCAAGTGGTATAAGAAATTCCATGCCATTCTGCCTAATGACTCATACCAGTTTGTTGTCATTCGCGACCGTCAGGCAGTGCTCGACTGCCGTGTAGAAAACCATACCAATCCCGATTTCCCTTACCGCTTTGTCTTATATCAAAAGTTGGCGAAGAAAGAGGGCGTGAACGTGGTTGACAATTCTAGCACGATAGAGGATAGTGTAAGACAAGTGATGGAGGTGATAAGATGAAAAAACTAATAGAAAAAGACCTGTCACGAAAAGTGCTGATGATAGGTGAATATTTTAAGAATCATGCACCAGGAGGCATGGCGGCAGTGTTGGCATCATACGATGAGTATTTTGAAGACATGAGGTTTATCCCGACATGGCGCAATGGCAATGTGTTGGTGAAATTATGGTATGCTATCTATTCGTACATAGTTTTCATGGGGTATATGCTGTTTTGCCCTTATATTAGGATTATCCATCTACAAGGAGCTGCATTTGCTTCGTTTGAACGCAATATGTTCTTTGTAAGAGTGGGCAAGCTATTTGGAAAGAAAGTGATTATGCACATGCATTGTGCCGATTTTGAGTCTTATTATAATCCATCGAGTCATAAACAGAGAATCGTGGATACCATCAATGCCTGTGACCTGTATTTGGTGCTTTCTAATTCGTGGAAGGAGTATTTTAAGGGTATTGGAGTTAATGAGAATATCATCAAGGTACTGAACAATACTATTACACCGCCAGTTCACAGACTTGTAGAGCGTGATAAAAATGTATTTAATCTGCTTTATCTTGGAGTTATAGGGCAGCGCAAGGGAATATACGATATACTCAAAGCATTGAAAGAACATAGAAAACAATTTGACGGTAAGGTTCATTTACGTATAGGGGGCAATCAAGAAGAAGACATACTGAAGGCTTGTATTCATGAGAACGACCTTGAAAGCATGGTGACTTTTAAAGGTTTCGTGTCGGGCGACAAAAAGATAGAATGTCTCAATTGGGCTGATGCTTATATTCTACCTTCATTCAATGAGGGACTGCCAATTGGTATTTTGGAGGCAATGTCGTATGGACATCCAATTATATCTTCTCCTGTAGGTGGTATTCCAGAAGTGGTGAAGGACGGAGAGAACGGATGTATGGTAGAGCCTGGTAATTCAGAAGAAATAGCAGCAGCTATATTGAAATTTGTTCAAAATAAAGACTTAATAGACCAGTATGGTAAGGAAAGTTTGAAATTGGTACAGCCATACTTGCCGGAAACCGTCTTCAAATCCTTGGCTAAGATGTATAATCAACTAATCGCATAAGAGATATCATGAAGAACCCCAAAATATGTATGGCCTGTTGTCCAGGTGGACATTTCGCCGAACTTCGTCTTGCGACTAAAGATATAGACGAGAGTAAGTTTGACATCTATTGGCTGATGTTTAAGTCGGAGCATCTCAAATCATTTCTTTCTACACGCCGACATCACTTTGTTGTCAATGTGATTCCTGACAAGAAATGGACTTGGGTAGTAAATGCTTTGCAATCAGTGTGGTATTTGATTAAGGAACGTCCTGATTGTATTATATCTACTGGTTCAGGCATGGCTTACCCGACGATTTTCTTCGGAAAATTGTTTTTGAAGTGCAAGGTTATCTATGTCTGCTCTGCAGCAGATGTCAGCTCACCTTCAAGGACTCCAGAGAGGGCATACAAACATAGTGACTTGTTTTGTGTGCAATGGCCTGAGATGATGAAAGTTTTCCCTAATGCAAAATACATAGGAGTATTATGATATTATTTAGTTTAGGTACACATAGTCAAGACTTTAGTCGTATGGCAAAAGCTGCAGATGATTATGCGGCTACAACAGATGAGCGTATCGTGGTGCAAACTGGCTATACTCATTATGAGTTTACTCACGTAAAAGAACATTTTGATTTTTGCCCAAAGGAACAGATGCAACAGTTGATGGAAGAAGCCAATGTTTTGGTCCTCCAAGGTGGATGGGGTGGAATCTGTGAGGCTGTTGATAAAGGAAAGCGTGTTGTGGTCTTGCCTAGAAGAAATGGTGTAGAACATGTTCACGACCAAGGTCAAGTGGCAAAGAAAATGGACGAATTAGGTTGTGTCATTTGTTGTATGAATGAAAATGATTTGCCTGCAATGATAGAAAAGGCTAAAACGTATGAATTTAAACCTTTGCATAGAGGTAGTGCAAAGATTGTTGTAGATACTTTGATGGAATGGTTTTATAATAAGTAAAAACGTAACTACTATGGATATAAAGATTTTAGTAGCCACCCACAAGAAGGCACACATGCCGATGGATGAGATGTATCTGCCTGTAAGAGTGGGCAATGCACTGGCTAAGGATGATTTCGGTTATACGGGGGATGACTCGGGTGACAACATCTCGGAGAAGAACCCGTATTTTTGTGAATTGACTGCCCTTTATTGGGGATGGAAGAATGTGAAGGCTGATTATATCGGATTGGCACACTACCGCAGGCATTTCAGTTGCCGGAGCGGACGATGGAAATACTCGCTCATTCTGACGAAGAAGGAGGCGGAGTCGTTCCTTGTCAAGGCTGATGTGGTGTTGCCCAAGAAGCGTAGGTACTTCATAGAATCGCTCGCTTCTCACTACAAGCACACACATGATCTAGAGCATCTGGAACTGACACGTGAGATTCTGCGCAAGCAGTGTCCTGAGTATGTGGATATGTTTGACAAGGTGATGAAACACACATCTGCCCACATGTTCAACATGATGATAATGAAACGTGACATGCTTGACAAGTATTGCTCGTGGCTCTTCCCCATACTCTTTGCCTTGGAGGATGAGATTGACGTGAAAAACATGCCAGCATTCGATGCCCGTCTGTTCGGCCGCGTGAGCGAACTGTTGCTCGATGTGTGGTTGAAGCAGAATAATGTTAAATATGTAGAGACTGGATTTATACAGATTGGAGACGAAAATTGGAGCAAGAAAATCAAAGGATTCCTGTCGGCTAAATTTGGAGGAAAGAAGTATGATAGAAGTAAATAAAAAGTATGATTACCTGCTCGTTGGTGCAGGTTTGTTTGCTGCGACATTTGCTTATCTGGCAAAGAAAGCTGGAAAGAAGTGTTTAGTGATAGATAAGCGTTCCCATTTGGGAGGAAATGTTTATTGTGAAAATATAGAAGGTATCAATGTGCATAAGTATGGTGCACATATCTTCCATACTTCTAATAAACAAGTGTGGGACTTTGTAAATTCCATTGTGGAGTTTAACAGATATACAAATTGTCCTGTAGCTAATTATAAAGGTAAGTTGTATAACCTACCTTTCAATATGAATACATTCTATCAAATGTGGGGTGTAATAACTCCAGAAGAAGCACAAGCCAAGATTGATGAACAGAAGGCAGAAGCTGTAGCTAGAATGAAGACGGATGGAGTAGCAGAACCTCGAAACTTAGAGGAGCAAGCTCAGGTCTTAATTGGTAAAGATATTTATGAGCGGTTGATAAAAGGATATACAGAAAAGCAGTGGGGACGTAAATGTTCGGAACTCCCAGCCTTTATTATTAAGCGTTTGCCTGTAAGATTGGTCTTTGATAACAACTATTTTAACGATAAGTATCAAGGTATACCTATAGGCGGTTACAACAAACTGATTAGTGGCTTATTGGATGGCATTGAGACAAAGGTTAATATTGATTTCTTTGATAATCGTTCTTTTTGGGAAAGTATTGCTGATAAGATAGTCTTTACTGGTAAAATTGATGAATTTTATAATTATCAGTATGGTAAGCTGAATTATCGTACTGTCCGTTTTGAGACAGAAGTAATAGATAATCCTAACTATCAAGGAAATGCTGTTGTAAATTATACAGAACGAGAAGTTCCTTTTACTCGTGTTATAGAACATAAGCATTTTGAGATGTTTGGCCAAGATGTTTATGAATGTCCAAAGACCGTTATCTCTAAAGAATATTCTACAGAATGGAAAGATGGTATGGAACCATATTATCCAATTAATGATGAAGTAAATTCTTCTTTGTATGCCAAATATAAAGCTTTGGCGGATAAAGAAGATAATGTTATTTTTGGTGGCAGATTAGCTGAATACAAGTACTATGACATGGCTCCTACTGTAGAAAGAGCTATGGGATACTGGAAATAACGAAAGTACTGGGACGAATGGTGAATATGTAAAGCTATAAAATTGTTATATATTTTATGGAAAAGCATTATGCTATATTCTTTGGATTCCTAAGGTTCTGCATTGGCTCGGAGTCTGAGCAGCCTTCTTCCTTGAAGGAGGCGGATTGGAAGGAGCTATATCGTATCGCCCAAAAGCAAGCCTTGATGGGCATTCTCTTTGATGGTATACAGAGATTGCCTTCTTCTGATATGGGTATCAGTAGGGACTTGCTTCTGCAATGGATGGCGCAATGCCAGATGTTGGAGAAGGCGAATGTGCGGCTGAATGATGCTGCCATCCAGGTTTCTGAATGGTTCCGGAAGAAGGGATTCAGAACCTGTATCCTGAAAGGGCAGGGGAATGCGCAGTTGTATCCAAATGGCTTGCATCGCACGCCTGGTGATATTGATATCTGGGTGGAAGGAGGCGACAAACGGGTTATCTCTTTTGTTCGATCTATCTCGCCTCATGAAAAGGCGTGCTATCACCACATCGAGTTCCCATCGTATAAGGGAGTAGAGGTAGAAGTGCATTATCGGCCTAGCTTTCTGTTGTGTTTCTGGCATAACCGCAGACTGCAGAAATATTATGAGAGGGTGAAGGAGAAGCAGTTCACACATCGGGTGAAGTTGGGAGAGCAAGGGGAGGTTGCGATTCCGACAGCTGAGTTTAATCTCATTTTCCAATTGACGCATATCTATGCTCATCTAATGAATGAGGGAATTGGGTTGAGACAGCTACTTGATTATTATTTCGTGTTGCTACATGCGGATATTAAGAATGTGGTTGAATTACAAAGAAATTTGAAGCATATTGGTTTATGGAAGTTTGCTGGGGCTATCATGTATATCATGCATGAGGTATTTGGCATGCTTGAGTCTCGGCTTATTGTATCTCCGAATGAGAAGTATGGTAAGTTCATATTGAATGAGGTATTAGAGGCAGGAAACTTCGGAACGTATGATAAGCGTAACCGCTTTGGTCGTTCTAAATTAGGACATAATATCCAAAGGGTTTATCGAGATATCAGATTATTGAGCTATTTCCCTACTGAGGCTCTAAGTGAGCCGATATTCAGAGTGTGGCATTACTTTTGGAGAACGAAGAACTAGAAATAATAGATTTACGGGCTAACGGCTCCTCTCCCCCATTTTTGATTTACTTTTCGGGGATGGGGCTTAGTAGCCCGTTTTTGAAAAATCTCTTAAAAAAGTAGCGACAAATGTACTTTGCCGCTACTTCATACAACATTTCACTAGTGTCCGGATAAAATCTCAGAAGAGGTAACCCTCTATATATTGAGACTTTGGACTATTAATACTTAATTCTTTAGTTACTTTGAATATGGAATGGATATCATCTTGCTTAAACAGAAGCGGACCAATAGACTTGGATATAGTATGAAGTGACTGGGGAATATTGAAGTGCTTCTTCGCTATGATGAGTAGCAGATAATCACAAACAGCTATCCACAACTGAAGATAAACGGCATTCTCTGTAGTGCCATAAAACTTTTTGATATGTAGATGTTGTTTAATCCAGCGAAAGAATAATTCGACACTCCATCTTTCTCTGTAAAGTTCTGCAACAGTCAGAGAATCAATGGTTAAGTTATTTGTGAGAAATCTATACACATTGCCTGTAGTATAATCCTCGTATACCACCATACGGATTGGTTCTGGATATTGTACAGAAGGTTTTAAACCTGTCAGGCGTATAAGCTGATCACTTATCAACCCAGTTGATTTGTCTACTTCATATTCCTCAATGACATTGTACAACATGTTGTCTTTTGCTCTGGTAACAAAGTATGCATGCTTGAGATGAAAGCACTCATAAAGCTGCTTGAAAAAGATATAACCTTTATCCATAAGGTAAAAGGCTTGTTCTTCAACTGGTATCATAGGCATAACCTTCGAATCATGTACAAGACCATTGGTCATGACAATATAAGAAGGAATACTTCCTCTGAGGTCGATAAGAGTGTGCATCTTCACGCATCCTTCGCCATGATGAAACTCTGCCCAAGGAGATAGTTCAAGACATATTCTTATCGAAGTACTGTCAAGAGCATAGACCATCTCATTCAAACCAAGGCGAAAGTAGTCATCACGATATAACTCCTTAGCCCACTTGATGAGAATCTGAGCAAAGTCTCTGTAAATCATCCAATTCCTCTTCTCATTGGCTTCTGCCAATGTAGATTTAGGAACTGTACGAAGACCTGCATGATAAAGACCTTTTCCGCAGAATTCAAGAGTCATCTCAATATCTCTGAAACTTGAACGGTCTGTGAATTGAGCAAAACTCATAATCTTGAACTGATCTAGACAAGTAAGTGTTTTGGCATGCCAGTCACCCTTGTAACGGTCAACACATTTCTGGAAGTCATAACGAGAAACCAGAGACATAATCTGAGAAAATATGGTCTTTTTTGTACGCATCACAGTAAATCAGAGCCATTTGAGACCCATCTGTAAAAGTACAAAATTTAATCCAAAAATTCAAAGAACGATATATTCAATTAATTTTCAACAACTTAGGCTACATGTCCTGGATTTTATCCGGACAGTAGTGATCTATTTCCTGAAGATTACGGGATTTGTCCGTCAGGATACCGTTACTCCTGTTTGTCTATCTTTGAGATTCAAGGGCATCAGATCTTAAACATAGATGCTAATTCTTCACAAGACTCAATTAAAAGTGACATTCAACATTATGGACTCAACTTTACTCGGTGGGTGGATAGACATATCGGGAATTATAGTAACTTAAAAGATTTGGATGTGGCTTATGTGGTAACATCATACGGCAAAGAGAGAGCAAAATGCATGCCTATCATATTTCAGAGAGATCATAAGATTTCTGCACAAGGCTATATGTTTCATGACTTTCATCCAAACTTCAATTATAACATAGAGTTCAAGATTGAGGGACTTGGGTATGATGATTCAATAATGCATCATATACCAATGAGAATCAATTTTGATTTCAACAGACGTAAACGTTATTTGTTGGAAGCATCACCTGTTCCTGACCGAATGACTGGGCATATTATAGAGTATTCTTCCAAAGAAAAGATAGCCGAAATATTGAACGATGGCATATCCATCAATGGTACAGATTTATACGTAAAGGAACACTATGACAAAAAATCTGCACTCATAACATTGGTTATAGGTGTTTTGCTGTCTCTTTTGTCAAGCATGGTAGTGTCAGATATTGAAAAGAAGAAAAATACGAATAATTACTCGCTAAAGTATTGGGTATATTTCTTATGCGACATACTAAAAGGAACACTCCTGGCATTATGTTGTATTCTTGCTTATATAGCATTTGTAAACCCATATACTTGGGATTAAGATTAAAATAAATATGATGGAATCAATTGATTATAGTACTCAGAAGGGAAGGATGTAACCGTCATCCGGTGCTTGGAACCGCTAAGCTCTAAGGTTGGCGGACCATCAAAGGTCTCGCCATGTTGTGCGGGATGGGACCGCCTGGACTGTAGTGGATAGCTAATGAGGCAATACCTACCATAATGAAAGTAATCGGAAATTTTGTCATACTTCTAAGAATCAACCAATATTGATAATAAATGAATAAAAATATACAGGCAATATTGAATATGCTAGAAAGTAATACTTTTCAACGAGGAGTATTATTGGATATTCTCAAATCTTATGGTGAAGATATTGCATTGATGCCTGTCAAGTTGTTTGCGAACCAAAAGATTTTAAGGACACGTAAAAATGAAGACGATGTCTTTGGGTATATTCATGAACTCTCATATCCACCGAAAGAGTATGCTCGTACAGACCGGGCATCAATAGAAGGCAAACCTATGTTCTATGCAAGCATTTTCACTAAAGAAGTTGAAAAGTCTCATGCATATCCAAGAATTATCAGCGCATTGGAAACGATCCCATTATTACGGGCTAAAGGAACTAGTGGACAAAGTTTAATTACTCAAAGTGTTTGGATGATAGATGAAGAAGTTCATGCATATTCTTTCCCTTTATCTTCTCAATATAAGAGAGCTTGCTCGGAAATTAATATGCTTAACTCTGATTGGGATAAAGTTCTGAAGAATGAATATTCTGAAGACTCTATCGAATTCTTCTCATTTATAGGTGATTTGATGGAAAAACCAAACGAATCATGTCTTTATGAAATTACCGCAACTTGTATTGATTTCATATTAGAACATTTTGATTTTGATGGTGTCTTGTATCCATCGGTACAGGCAGAAGGACAAGGCATGAATATTTGTATAAAGTCCGATGTCGTTGATAGTAAAATATCGTTTGCAGGTGCTGCTACAGAAGTGATTGTTAGAAATGGTGACAATTCTCAAATACATATATTAGGAAATACTCATATGATAACTAAAGATTCTTTTGAATGGGTTCTAACAAATGATGGGAAAATGTTTTTGCAGCAAATTGGCCTGTTAGTACCTTCCTTTCAAAATACCCCTATAGTTATTCGCTCAGAAAGCCTAATGTAGTGTTAAACATATAAAACGGATTATGAACACAAACACTCAAATAGACAAGATAGATAAAGTACTCTCGAAAATATCGGGCAAGGAGATGAAAGGCTTTGTGCGACAGTATGCTGCCACGCATGAGGACTTTGCTACCGCTTTGGTGGAAAAATATTGGAAGCCAGAGCGTGGTAACTATAAGGAGCAGGTGGAGGCTTGCTTTGCCCATGCTGGTGTGTTGGGTAAGAGATTTGGGCAACCCCAACTGGACTGGAGGAAGATAGAGCAAGACCTGGCTGCTATGCTGAGGAAAGCCAAGAGCATGAAGAAGAAAGGTAATCTGATTGATGCTGCCTTGATAGCTGGATATGTGATGACTATCACTTGCCGAGAGTTCAAGCACGACCATCTGGCTTATACTCCTGCCAGATATGATGTTTGGGCAGAGGAAAACAAGGTATTGAAGAACATTGTCACCCAGTCGGCAGACATGGTGAGGGAGTTGTTGATCAATAGTGATGAAATAGAGGAGGATTCCCGCTTAGGTATGCTTGGAGAGATTGCTGAGCAATGCGAGGAAATTGGCGATAACTATTTTATGCGTTTTGAGTGGTTTGTTGATGAGGCAATGCCGTTGCTTTGCGGTGATGATGAAAAGGCATATCTGGCTCATATCAGCAAACGATTGAAAAACAAGAAAGAGAAATACTTCCATTATCGCTATTACATCCAAAAGGCTGATTACTGGGCAGCGCATGGAAAGCGTGCAAAGGCAGAAAAACTGATGTTGGAGAAACGTGATGACGAGAATATCCGTGACCATTATATCGACTGCCTCATTGAAAGGGGCGAGTATAAGAAAGCTGTTGAGGTGATAGACGATAACAAAGACGACTTTCACTCCTACTCCAAGAAATGGGAGAACAAAGTGGTGAAGGCATTGAAACTATCAGGTGATAAGGATTGGCTGATAGAAGAATGCAAGAAACGATTTATCGTCAGTGGGTATCGAATCAAATATTATGAGGCACTGAAAGAGGTGATAGACAAAAATGATTGGGCAGCCTTCTTTGATGAGCTTTGGAAAATGCCCGATTGGGAGCATGATTATGAGGATGCTGAAGCCAAGATCCTAATCAAGGAGGAACGATTGGACTTGCTCAAAGATATGTTTGTGCATAAGCATTGGAACCTGTGGGAACTTTATCCGGAATATATCAAATATGTGCCCAAGCAAGACCATGCCTTTGTGGGTGAGATACTATTCAAGGACATCAAGAGATTGGCTTTGCTCAAAGAAAAGCCAAAGGAGTTCAACTGGCTGTTGGGACAGATAGAGCGTGTAATGAGAAAGTCTGCTGCCGTGGATAAGATTATCAAGAATGGTATCAGACAGCTTATTGCGGATTATCCCGACAAATATTATTTCAAGAGTTATTTTGGAAGCATCTTGTAGTAATGTTTAGTGTTTATTTAGCGGAATGACAAGAGAAGAATTTGCAGAGAGATGGCAGCATCAGCATTATCCAACGATGGATTTACAGGCTGAGGTGCCTTTCTATTACGATATATATCAAAGGATTTGCTCCGTTGCGAAAGATGGAAGCAAGAAAATCAATGAGTTTTATGTCATCCAGATACTGATGTATGTGGAGAACATGGGACATCTGAAATTGGATGGCGTATATGCCCAGCTGTATCGCCGTTCGGAAGATATGGTGGGGCATTGGTGCGGACTGATGGAGTTGTCTGCTCCAACAGTGAACGCAGTGAAAATGATTGTAGATGAAGCCATTGGAAAAGCACCAGAGAGCGGTCTTGTGAAATGGGTTCAAGAGAGCGTGGCATCTCATGATTTCAATGAATTGAAGTCTGTGGCTTTGTTCTTTGCTCATGCTGACTTAGCTGTCGGTTTGCTCTTTCCCAATAGTAATTACCGAGAAGAGGTATATCTGCAACTCTTCAATGAGGATAGCCGGATTGCATCCAACATGGTGTCCTCTGACTTTGCTTTCAACTGGAAGGATAAGGAAGGAGTAACGGTGATGCAACGCCTTGGTCATTGCTTTGAGCGTATGGGAGATGCGGTTACGGCACATTCTCTTTCCACTATCAGAGGTATTCGATTGGACTGCTACCGTGTGGTGGCATCGGTGGATGGCAAGTTGACCTTGATGAACAAGGATAACGAGCAGTATTCCCCTGTAGTTGTCACGACTCCTATTCCTGATGGACATCAGGAGATGTGCCTTATCTGCCAGATGGTGGGATGGAATGGTGAGTATTATATCAATGGTTCTGGCATGTGGATGGATATGGCTGTCTATGAAAGATGGGACAACCAAAAGCTATGGGATGGTATCGAGGAGGATGAGCGTGATGACTGTTCCTGTTCCTACTTCACGACACCTTCTGGTGAGCATGTGAGTTGTTATGAGGATGCTTATGGCGAGGAAGATCCTGATGAGATTTCAGATTTCGATTTATGGGGAAATCTGGATTTCAATCTTGGTGAGGACCCTATTGAGGCGGAAGCAGCAAGGAAGCGGAAGCGTAACAGAGAGGAAGGTCGCAAGCAACCGAATTACAAGTACAAGCCTACGGGTAAGAGTCCTTCACAATATTTTGCAAGAAAAATCGACGAGGTGTTTAAGTGGACGGTGGAGGATTCTACTGACCTCAACTATGGTCTGCGCGTGCTGGAAGGTTGGATGAAGCAAGCGCATGTTTATATAGAAGGCAACAACTATGCTTATGCTTATTTTATCGCCTCATCTATTGTCTTCAGTGGTGCCAACTATTCAGATTGGTATATCGCTGACTATCCGAAACAGGCTACTCGCATGAAAAAGATTGTGCGTGATGGCTATGAGGTGGTAATGGAGACATTGCCACACGATCCTTCCAACTGGCGAGAAGCCTTTGTGAAGATACTGAAGCAATTGAAGTCTTATGATTGGGAGATTTTCAAAGGCAAAGGGGCTTTTGACCTTGATAAAGCCATCAAGGATATTGAGAAACTATTGAAGAAATAATTTCTTTGGAATGAAGGAAATCAAGTTGTTTGATTACCAAGAAGATATGAAGGAACGGATTGAGAAGGCGTTGCGCCTTCATCGGTCCGTGATGGCACAAATGCCAACGGGAACAGGTAAGACA